>Ga0209061_1000129_pt1 | contig 253403 bp, 237 predicted proteins | sample Coa_R1_10_FD_187157 | JGI IMG/M metagenome (GOLD analysis project Ga0209061, IMG submission 187157) | Surface soil microbial communities from Centralia Pennsylvania, which are recovering from an underground coalmine fire - Coalmine... | ecosystem: Environmental > Terrestrial > Soil >... | reverse complement strand
CCGCCGAAGCAGCCTCCCGACGTTTAACGAGTGGGGATATCGCGATGACCCTTTCACAGCGAGCGGACGCCCTCGAAGAGAAAATGATCGCCGATCTCGAGGAACGGCTCCCCGTCAAGTCGGTGCTCTATACATCGGGCGAACGTGATCCGAGAGAACCGCTCGAATACTCGTCGCAAGACCCGAAATTCGCCGGCAAGAAATTCCTCATGGGCCATGACAAGCGCCTTCCGAAGATGCCGGACAAACCGACGCTTGTCGATTTCTTCCGGTTGCGATTCAGCTCGAGCCAGCATCTTCTGCAGAGTGCCCGCCTCGCCCGCATCAACGGCTGTAGCGAGAAGGTCATCCTCGCGTGTCTCCTCCACGACATCGGGGTGATGGGCTTCATCCGCGCGGACCACGGCTATTGGGGCGCTCAGCTCGTCGAGCCGTACGTCGATGAGGAGGTCAGCTGGGCGATCCGTGCCCACCAAGTGCTGCGGTTCTTCCCCGACCCGGCCGCCGGTTACGAATATCCGGAGATGTACGTGAAGTTCTTCGGCGAGGACTACAAGCCGGAACCGTACATCTACCGCGCCTACGAAAAGATGCGCAATCACAAGTGGTACATGACGGCGCGGCTCATCACGATCAACGACGTCTATGCGTTCGACCCGAACGTCCACGTCGAGCTCGACGACTTCATCGACGTCATCGAACGGAATTTCCGCCAACCGGAGGAAGGGCTCGGCTGGGACGACACGCCGTCGTCGCACATGTGGCGGACGATCAACTGGCCGACGAGATTCCTATAAATTGCAGACGCTGAGTCGGGCGGCAATACTCCGCTCCGGCGCCGCCTCCGCGCTCACGATCGCCGCTGGACGAGGCGCCGGCGCACAAACGTCGATCCCGTTGCAGCTCGGCGCGATGCCGACGGACGGCTCCGCCTGCGCGATCTACGCCCTCGATCGGGGCTTCTTCCGCAGCGGCGGGATCGATACCAAAGTCACGATCATGACGAACACCGCCTCGCTCGCCGCCGCCGTTCAGGGCGGTACGCTCGAAATCGGTTTTGGGAGCGTCGTCCCACTCGCCCAGGCCCGCGCCCGCGGAATCAACTTCAACGTGATTTGGCCGGCGGCGATGTACGTCGGTCCCCCTTCGCCGAACCTCATCATGGTCGCCAAGGACTCGCCGGTGCGGAAAGCCGCCGACCTCAACGGCAAGACGATCGCCGTCAACGGATTGCGCGATCTCACACAATATGAGGTACAGGCCTGGATCGACAAGAACGGCGGCGACGTGAAAAGCATCCAGCTCGTCGAGATACCGTTCTCGGAGATGGCGACCGCACTCGCTTCCGGACGCGTGGCGGCGGCGATTCTCGCCGAGCCCTTCCTGACGGCGGCGAAGAATACCGCTCGCGTCGTGGGCGACCCCAATCCCGCGATCGGTCCTCGGTATGCGATCACGTGCTGGTTTGCGACGGAGGATTGGCTCGAACGCAACGCCGAAGTCGGGCGCCGCTTCGCCGCCGTGATGCAACGGACCGCCCGCTGGGCGAACGCTCATCGCGGCGATACGGCTGCGATCCTAGCCCGCGTCTCGAAGATTCCGCCCGAGATCACCGCGAGGATGACGCGCTCCTACTACAGCGAGATCCCTCCGGTTCCGGCGATGTTTCAACCGGTCCTCGACGCCGCCTCGAAATACGGGACACTCCCCCCGATGAACGCGCGTGATCTGATCTGGCGGGGATAGACGACTCATGAGTACACGGACCGAACGCCTGGCGCAAAAGAATTACTGGAACGCACTCTTCGAATTGCGCGACCGGCAACGCGCCGAGCGAGGCTCCGGCGTCCAGGTCATCAAAGAATCGGAATTACCCGTCGAGATCAATCGACAGGGAATCATGCGCTGGTACATGCATCCCGAGATCACCGACACCGTCCTCTCGACGTATTTGTGCTTCCAGCAGGAGATACCGCCGGGGAGCCGCTCGGGACGCGTCAAGTTTCAGGGCGGACAGGTCATTTACATCATCGAAGGCCGCGGACACACGTTGCTCGACGGCGTGAAACACGCTTGGGAAGAGGGAGACGTGTTGAACCTCCCGCTGCGGCGCGGCGGGATCATCGTACAGCACGTCAACGACGATCCCGAGCGTCCCGCCCGCTTCCTCGCCGTCGAGCCGAACCTCTACGCTTGTACCGGCGTCGATCGCGGTTCGGGATTCGAGCAACTCGAGGACGCACCGGAATACCGTGGCTGAGATCGAACGTCTGCGTGTCCGTGATCGCGAGACCGAGCCGGAGCGGATCTACGATCGGATGCTCCGCTTTTATGAAGAGCGGGTGAAGCGCAACGAAACCGGTCCCGTCGTAATCCGAAAGCGTGATCGCGACGTCGAGCTCTCGCGGCAAGGACGTATTCGCTACTACCTCAACCATCAAGTGTACAAGGAGACGCCGCTCCAGCAGTGGATCGTCTTCACGCACGAACTGCGGACGCAATCGGGGAAGCACCGACACCAGGGTGGGCTCGTCATCTATGTGATCGAAGGTAAGGGGTATTCGATCGTGGAGGGCGAGCGCTGGGATTGGGAAAAGGGCGACCTCGTCCTCTTGCCCATGAAACCCGGCGGCGTCGAGCATCAGCACTTCAACCTCGACCCGGAGCGCCCTTCGACGTGGATTGCGTTCATCCACACGCCGATCATGGAGCATCTCGCCCACGAGATGACGCAAATGGAGGACTCGCCGGAGTACCGGCGGCGTTAGCCTCCGGGACGGCGTTCACCCCGTGTAGATGAGCTCGCGCGCGTTGAAGGGCGCCGGGATGACTTTGTACTTCGCCGAAACGTCGATGAGCGGCTGAATATCACGGGGATCCAGCGAGGTCGCGTAGGTGAAGCGGGTCATCTTGGCGATCACACCCCGATCCAAACCGGTAAATTTCGCCTCCACGTCGACCGTTTGCTGGTGGTGTGCGTTGGCATAGATCGCACCCTCGCGCGCGCCCTGCGCAAAACCGCGGACGATCGCTCGATTCGCTTTGGCATAGTCGATCGTCGTGAACCAGGCTTGAACCAGAAAGCGCGGCGCAATCGCGTCGTAAAAGTGAGCCAGCACCCTCACTTTCCCGCCGTCCAGCGCTTCCTGCAGCTCCGGCATCGCGCAGCCGGCCGCATCGACGCGCCCGATCGCGACAGCCTCCGCAACCGCCGTGACCGGCAACTCGACGAGCTTCAACGTCGATGAATTTCCACCGTTTTGATCGACCCAGGCCTTCGTCGCCAGCGTATAGACGTCGTTGAGCGACGACACCGCAACGGTCTTGTTGTTGAGATCGGCCCCGGTACGAAACGGCGAATCCGCTTTCACCAGCAGTGCGATCACCGGATTGGCAGCGTCGTAAAGACCGCAGGGCGCGATACAGACCAGCGGCAAGCCTTTGGTATGCGCGACGATCAAGGCGGCAAGGCTGGATTTCCCGATCTGGTAGGCGCCGCCGAGGACACCGGCGACGATCGCCGCCCCGCTGCGCTGCTTCTCGAGCTGCAGATCGATCCCATACCTGCGGAAGATCCCGCTCTGCTGCGCCCAAAGGACCGGTGTCGCGGAGTCCTCGGGGACGCCCGCGGCCTTGATCGTCCGCAGGGTTTGGGAGAAGGCGGCGGCCGGGGCGGCGGCCGCGCAGGCCAGCGACGTGACGAGTGAACGGCGTGAGATCCTCATGGCAAGCAAGGTTCCTCCGCGGAAAAGCTCATCTAACGCATCGTCGGGCTTGTCGTTTCAGCCCTTGTAGAATATTTCATCGGCCCGAAACGGCGTGATCCCGGCGTACTTTACGGCCAGATCGATCATCGGCTGCAGCAACGCAGGATCGGGTCGCTCCATGTATTGGACGCGGGTCGCCCCCTGCAACGTCGGCAGATCGACGTGAGCCGCCTCGGCCAAAATCTCGGCGGTCCGATTGTGGTTCTTGTTCGCCCACGCGGCGGTCGCATAGATCGTACTCACGAAGCGCTTCACGATCTCGGGATGCGCCTTCGCCCATGCCGGGGTCGTGAAGTGCGCCCCCGCCATGAACGCAGGCGCGATTGCATCCATCGGCGGCGCAACCTTGCGCGCGACTTTGGCGACCTGCTCGACGAACGGCTCGGGGATGAACGCCGCGTCGATACGGCCGTCCGAGAGCGCACGCGCCATGACGGCCGAGGTCATCTCGACGAAATGCACGGTCGCGGAATTGCCGCCCGTTTTATCGAGCCACGCTTGTGTCCCGAACTGCGCAAATCCCTTGAGCCCCTGAACGCCGATCGTCTTCCCGTCGAGATCCTTACCGCTCGAAGCCGCCGACGATTTCGGGACGAAGAGCCAACCGGACTCGGCAGCCGCGGTGTTGACCGCGCTCCCCGCCAAGATCGTAATCGGGAAGCCGCGGCTGAACGCGGTGATCAGCGAGATCGTTTGCGAAACGCCGATGTCGATCGAACCGCCGATCACCCCGGCGGTCACCGCTTCGCCGTTGGCGAGCTGCTTGATCTCGCACGCAAGCCCGGCCCGCTTGAAGAAGCCTTCCGCCTGAGCGTAATAATACTCGGCGGACGCGTCGGTCGGCGGGGCGGCGAGCCGCAGCACGATATCGGCGGCTCTCGCCCGCACGCCGCACGCGGACGCAGCCGCCAGCGATGCGATACCCCGCAGGAGCGCTCGACGCTTCACGCTCCGGCCGCGGCTGCGCTCCGCCCCCGCGGAGTACGCAGCCCCGCTCGCTCGAGCCGAGCGACGACTTCTTGCTGAAAATACGGCAGCTCGTCGAGGTAGTTTACGAACGTCAAGCCGATGCCGTCGAACCCGACCTCGCTCAACGTGACGAGGAGCTGCGCGACGCGGTCGGGGTCACCGATCAATGGAAACTGCCGGATCGCACTCTTCCGCTGCTTCATGTAGGCCGGCGAACTCAAGTCCTTCTTCGTCCCGCCCGCCTGAATCTGAGCGTCGACGGCATCCCAGTCGGCGTTTTCCTCCAGCACGTACCGGTAGTACTCGATCGCTTCTTTCTGCGTCGGCCGGCAGATCACGTTCACGTTCGTGTAGACGCCGATCTCCCGCCCAATCGCGGCCGCCTTCGCGCGAACGCTGCGCAAGTTCTCCGCCACGATCTCGACCGCCGGCGTCACGATCCCGGTCTTTTCATCGAATTCGGACGTCTTGGTCGAGGTAAAGAACGCATCGGCATTACGGACGGCGAAGGCCTGACCGATCTCCGAGCGGGCCGCATTCAAGATGATCGGCTGCGTCCCGCCGTACGGCTTGGGCTTCGAGCGTACCGCTTTGAGCTTGAAATACTTCCCGTCGAAGTCGAAATCGTCGGGTTCCGTCCACAAGCGCTTGACGATCGTGATCCACTCTTGACCATGCACGTAACGTTCGGTGTTGTCCAAGCAGGCGATACCGAACATCGCAAATTCGTCTTCGTTGTGACCGCAGACGATGTTGAGGCCGAAGCGCCCGTGACCGGCATGATCCGCCGTGACCATCTGCTTGGCCGCGACGACGGGATGGAAGAGCGGCGCATGGATCGTGGCGAAGACCGTGATCCGCTTGGTCGCGACCAGGAGTGCAGCCGCCCACGTGATCGTCTCGAAACCCGTCTCCTGGTAACCGGTCACACCGCCGAAACCGCGCCAGCGGCCGATCGGGAGGAAGAACTCGAAGCCGTATTCATCGGCCATCTGGGCGAGGCGCTGGTTGTCGTCCCAGGTCGCCTGCCACCGTTCCGGGACGAGCGTCGCGTTCTTCCCCGACGAGAGATTCGAGCCGAAAATGCCGAGTTTCAGGCGATTGGCGCTGTTCATCGACAATCGACTCGAGACGGACGTATCACGGCTGAGCAGCATGCGGGGTCCTTCACAAGGGCGGCCGAGAGCACCTTTGCGGCTATTTCGTTGTTCCTAACATCGAAGTCCGGCCGGCAGACGAGCCGCTAGGGCTTGCGCACCTCGACAATCACTTTCACGATGACGGCGAGCCCGACCACGCAGAGCCCCGCGAACGCGAGCCAGCTCCCGAGTCCGCCCAGGGACTCGAGGGGGATCGCGCCTTCGCCGAAGCCCTCCCCTTTGCGGCTCGCCTCATATGGCCCGAGCATGGCGACGGCCTGTAGCGCGACCGATTCGTCGACGGCCTGTTCCGCCCGTACGCCGCGGTCGAGCAACTTGCGGCTTTCGAAAAAGTCGACGTCGCGCTGCAGCGAGTCGAGGTTGAGCTGCAGGTTGGGATCGATGCCGAACGGCGTTGCGCCGGCGGCGACTCTCGGATCGACGCCGGGCGAGTCGTCGGCAAGGAGCCGAATGATCGTACCGGCATTCGGACCGGCGAGCTTCCCGTTCAGGATCGCCGCGTTATACGATCGCGCCGCTTCGACATAGGCGTGCATGAAGCGCAGGGCGACGTTCCTCCGTTTCGTCAGGAAATCGCCGGAAAACATCGCGACGCTCGACTCTTGGCGCGGATAAAACTCGTCGTTCCCGATGATGCGCCGCGCCTTCCCTTCTCGGACGACTTCCGACGCCTCCGGCTCCGGCAGCAACGAAGCGTCGATCGCCCCCGAAGCGAGGGCGAGACGGTGATCGCGATAAGGGAGATCGATCGGCGTCACATCGCTCAGTTGCAGACCGCCTCGCTTGAGCAATGCGTTGAGCAGCGCCCACGACGTCGTCCCGGGCGCGCCCACGCCGATCTTCAGCCCTTTCAAGTCGTGCAGCGTCTTGAAGCGGCCGCTTCGAACGAGGTCCGTACGGACGACGAGCGGCTGAAAGCCGTCGCCCGGCGGGTCGCTGACGTCGGGCGCGACGATGCGCACCGGCGATCCATGCTCGACCGCGGCGTAGAGACGCGCCGACGGCTCCCCGCCCGCGACGTCGATGTCGGCGCTCTCCAAGGGCCCGACTTGGTTCACGCCCGAATCGAACGGGAGGAGATCGACTTTCAACCGCTCTTCGCGAAAGTACCCAAGACGGTCTGCGATGCGAAACATCAACCCGCTCGCACTCCCCGTCACATAGCCGACGCGGACGACGGCGAGATCGTCAGCCGGCGCCCCCCCGGCGACGACGATCCATACGAATGCGACGACTAGGGAGAGCCACGCCGATCGAAAGAAGCGCTGCACTATCCGAATCGATTGCACGTCCGACCCCGTGCCTCATCGAATTTAACGGAAACATAACACGTCCTATGCGAACGAAACGAGGGATCGATGAACCGCTTCTTCATCACGGCCGCTCTCCTCGCGCTGACGGTCGGCCCGGTCCGTGCTCAGCAATTGCCGGCGAGCCCAAATCCCGTCCCGGTCACCTTGGATGCAAAGACGACGGCGGTCCTGATACTCGACGTCGCTCGACAGCCCTGTGGCGCGCAGCCGCGCTGCGGCGCGCTCTTGCCGCACGTCGCGTCGCTCTTGGCGGCGGCACGTCGCGCCGGAGCCTTCGTCATCCATAGCTCGGCCGATCCCGGCGGGATCACCGCGCCGACGAGCCAGCCCCCCTTCTTGCCCGAGGCGGCACCGGTAAAAGGTGAACCCGTCCTCATCGGAGGCGCGCAGGATCGCTTTTTCGGGACGCTCTTGGATCAGCTGCTGCGCAAGCACGATATCGCCACCATCGTCCTCGCGGGATGGCGGGAAAACGGCTCGGTGTTGTACACGGCCGTCGGGGCGACGACACGCACCTACACGGTCGTCGTCGCCGACGACGCCACCTCAGGACCGCGCGACTACGACGTCGCCGTCGGGCGCTATCAACTCCTCACTCAATTGAACGCAAATCCCGAGAACGAACCGTTGAAAAAGGGCGCGGTGACGCTGAGCCGGACCGACCTCATCACCTTCCGATAGCGAACGCTAGACGGGCTGGCTCGTCCCCAGCGTCGTCGTCGGCCTCACGATCTCCGGCTCGATCTCGTACTCGGTGTCGACCGTCTCGTCGCGATGACGCGGGAGGTGCATCGCGTCGAAGAGCAGCGTGAGGACGACGGCTACGATCAGGTTGACGATCAACGATTCGACCCCGATGTACGCCGTCACACCTCCGAGCGGGAACGTCGGCTTGACCCCCTGCGTGAACGACATCCAGGTCCCGATGCCCATCCCCGCCAGCCAGCCCCACAAGAGGGCTAGATGGTGAAACCAGCGCCGATAGAGCCCGAAGGCGATCGCCGGGAATGTCTGGATGATCCAGATCCCGCCCAGGAGCTGAAGGTTGATCGCGTACTGCGTCGGGATCCCGATGACGAACGCGAGTGCGCCGAGCTTGACGATGAGTGAGGCGATCTTCGCCATCGACGCCTCCCCGGCTTCGCTGACGTCGGGACGCAGGTACGCCTTGTAGATATTTCGAGTCCACAGGTTCGCCGCGGCGATCGACATGATCGCCGCGGGGACGAGCGCACCGATGGCGATCGCCGCGAAAGCGAAACCCGCAAACCACGAGGGGAAGAGCGCGTTGAGCAGGACGGGGACGGCGAGGCTCGTCGTCGCCGGATGGAGCCCGGCTGCGATCGCCACATAACCGAGCAAGGCGATCAGCCCGAGCAAAAACGTGTAGGCGGGGAGGAGCGCCGCGTTGCGTTTGACGACGTTGCCGGTCGAGGCGCTCAAGACCCCGGTGATCGTATGCGGGTACATGAACGCCGCCAGCGCCGACCCAAGCGCCAGGGTCGCAAAGGGCCAATAGCCCTTCGGTCCCAAGATCACGCTCCCGCTCGCCGGATTGGCCGCGAAGTGCGCTTGTGCGACCTGGAAGATATGAGCGTATCCGCCGAGTTTGATCGGCGCCGCGATGACGACGACGATGACGAACGTATAAATCATCGTATCCTTCACCAGCGCAATCATCGCAGGGGCGCGTAATCCGCTCGTATACGTGTAGGCCGCGAGGATGAGGAAGGCGATGACGATCGGCGCGTCGCTCATGAAGCCGATCCCGCGAAGGCCCATCGCCTGCAGCACGACCTGGATCCCGACCAACTGCAACGCGATGTACGGCATCAAGGCGAGGATGCCGGTCAAGGCGACCGCGAGCGCCAACAAGTCGCTCCCATAGCGACCGCGGACGAAATCGGCCGGCGTCACGTAGTTATGCCGCTTGGCGACGTTCCACAAGCGCGGCATGATCATGAAGACGATCGGATAGACGATGATCGTATACGGAAGCGCGAAGAAACCCGCCGCTCCCGTCCCGAACACCGCCGCCGGGACGGCGATGACGGTATAGGCCGTATAGAAGTCGCCGCCGAGCAGAAACCAGGTGATGATCGTCCCGAACCGACGACCGGCGAGCCCCCATTCGTGCAGTTGCGCGAGGTCGCCGGCGCGCCAGCGAGCCGCCACGAACCCGAGGACGGTCACCAGGAGGAAGAACGCGATGAAAACGCCGAGCGCGACCCAATTGATGCTCATGGCTCACGCGTCCTGACGTAGACCAGTCCGGTAATCAGGGCGCTGAGGATCACCCATGCGAACTGATACCAATAGAAAAACGGAAAGCCGAAGAGCTGCGGCGACGTCCGCGCGTACAAGCCGGGGAAGAGCAACGCGACGAACGGCAACAGCAGGAGCCAGTACCACGCAGTCTTCATGTCAATGACTCATCCTGAGCGACGCCGCCCATCGTAGCGACGCCGGGGAGCGGGGCGTGCGGACCGTCCCATGATGACGGACGCACGAGTTCTGCCGAGCCGCGCGGATAAGACGTGAGCCGGCCGCAAGCCGGAGCGCGAATGACGCGAGTGAAAAACGCGGACTCGTCACCGGAACAAATCTTACCACGAGAACCCTCCCGGCGCAAAATAGCTTCGCTTCGCCCCAATTGCAGCCGAGCGCTCGGTCGCGCTGCTTTTCCGATCACTCCCCCTCTGCTGAATGCTCGGCCCCGGTGACCGGCGGGGAGCTGTTTGGCCGGGAAGTCTCATGTGTTCGGGCCGGCGGCGAGGTACCATGAGAGACGGGCGATGCTACCGATCAGCGTTATCATCCCGGTCTACAATCGCCGCGCGCTCCTACGGGCGGCCCTCGAAAGCGTAGCCGATCAGACGATGCTCCCGGCCGAGGTCATCGTGGTCGACGACGGCTCTCAGGAACCGGTCGCGGATATCGCCGAGGCATTCGGAGCGAAGGTGATCAGCCAAGAAAACAGCGGCCCGTCGGCGGCGCGAAACCGGGGGATTGCGGCCGCCTCCCAAGACTGGATCGCCTTCCTGGACAGTGACGATCTCTGGGTACCCGAAAAGCTCGAGCGCCAGTGGCGGGTCGTCGAGACGCATCCGATCGAGCTCTGCTTCAGCGACATGATCGTGGTCGGCGATGCCGGGACGATGACGCGCTCGGCACTGCGCCCGCTCGATCCGTCGCCCAACACTCACGTCTCCGACATCCGTGACGCTTACGCGCTGGCCCGCTCGCAGCCGCCCTGCGGAGAGGTACTCATCTGCACTCCCGAGCGGCTCCGTACCGCGCTGGCCCGCTATAACATGATCTTCCCGTCGACGCTCCTCATCCGTCGCCAAGCCGCGCTGGATGTCGGCGGCTTCGTCCCGGAACTGCGGGTCTGCGAAGATTGGGACTTCGTCCTCCGTTTGAGCGCACGCCGGACGAGCGCGGCCGCCGTCGAGCTCCCGCTCGTGCGTTACCATCTTCACGACGCCAACATCTCGGGCAACTTCGTTCGGGCCGCGCAATATATCGTCAAGATGATCGACCGATCGGTCGTCCATCCCGACGAGTACCCGCGCGAGCTCTACGCACGCTGGCAAGAGTATTTCCCCAAGTACGTGACCTTGGCGGCCTATGTAGCATGGCGGGAAGGCCGTTTCGAGGCGGCCCACGAGTTTTTCTCAAAACGCCTGCAAAGGATGCCCAGCGTCCCGGCGCTGCTCTGGCTTTCCCTGGCGACGATGCTCGACACGCCGCTGGGCCACAGGCTCTACGGGACGGCTCGCTTCTTCTACGAGATGATCTGAGAGCGGGCCGGCGTCGGCACCGTGCACGGCGCAAACATGGTGGAGCTGTCGGGGAACCGCCCCCCGAGTCCGAAAAGCCGGACCGATGCTTTCTCCAGGCTCAGCTTCGATTTTGTCTTAAGCGGGCGACCTTCTCGAAGCCGGAATCTCGCTCGCCGCAGCTCCTCTCATCTCGGGCGGTTCCCGGAGCACAGTCCCCGTCCCAGCCGGACTTGGTGACGGATGGCGGACTCGTTCCGGCGACGTTCCGCTTACCGTCGCTAACCTAAATTAGGCAGCGAGAGCGTATTCTTGGTTCGCGTGTATTACGCGTGCGATCGTTTAAGGAGGGCTCGCAACTCCGCCTGCTTGCATCGACCACGGATCTCCTCGTCGAAGCTACTCAGCCCCGCGCGCTTGGTCCCGTGGACCGAAGCAACTCCTTTGAACACCGCCGGACGAGACGAGGTTGCAGCTCGCCCCACAGGATGGATAAGCGTCCCCTCCTGGGTACCCTAAGGGTATGAACAGGCAACAGACGCTCGTCTTCGCCGGGGCGGGGGCGACCGTGGCGGCTGCCGCCGGCCTGGTCCTCGGTTTGCGAAAGCCGCGAGTGACCGAGTATGGGGTGATGCGCACGGCCGAATACGTCGACCTCGAGCGGTACGCCGGCCGGTGGTTTGAGATCGCGCACATCCCGTCCCGCTACGAACGGCACTGCCTCAAGAATGCGACCGTCGACTATGCCGTTCGCCCGGACGGAAAGATCCACGTCGAGGCGCGCTGCACGCAGCAGGACGGCACGGTCGACTCGACCCGTGGGGTCGCACAGATCGTAGATACCGCGACCAACGCCAAGTGGCGCATCAAATACGCCCGCGCCGGCCGGTGGATGGATTACTGGGTGCTCGAGGTCGGTCCGGACTACCGCTGGGCCGTCGTCGGCGAACCAAAGCGCGAGTTCCTGTGGGTCCTCTCGCGCACGCCCGGGATGGACGAAGCGCTCTACGACGAGCTGCGCCGGAACGCCGTCACGCAGGGATATGATTCGGACAAACTCGTCCGTACGGCGCAAGACGGAGCTTGAGTCACACGCCCAGGTAGCGATGCATCAGATCGGGCTGCGCTTGTAGCGCGGCCGACGTCCCTTCCCACACGATCCGCCCCTTGCTCAAGACGTAACAGCGGCTCGCCAACAGCAACACGGCGCGAACGTTCTGCTCGACGATCAGGATCGTCCGTCCTTCGGCGGCGAGCCGCCTCGTCGTCTCGACGAGATCGCGAACGATCAGCGGGGCGAGCCCCTCGAACGGCTCGTCGAGCAAGAGCAGCCGTGCATCGCGAATCAGCGCACGAGCGATCGCGAGCATCTGCTGTTCACCCCCCGAGAGCGAACGCCCCATGCTCTTCTTGCGCTGCGCCAAGCGCGGGAACATCTCGTAAATCCGCTCGATCGGCCAGGGACGGGGAGCGGAAAACGCCGCCAATTCCAAATTCTGCTCGACGGTGATCGTCTTCACGATGCGCCGGCTGTCCGGGACGAGTTGGACGCCCCGATTGGCGATCGCAAACGGCGGTAATCCGGCGACGCTCTCCCCGGCGAAGCGAACGTCGCCCGAGCGCGGAGCGACGACGCCCATAATCGTATGCATCGTCGTCGTTTTCCCCGAGCCGTTGCGGCCCAACAGCGCGACGACCTCGCCCTCTTCGACCTGCAGCGATACGTCGAAGAGGATATGCGAATCGCCGTAGTAGGTGTTGATCGCGTCGACTTCGAGCAGGCTCACGGCACGCTAGACGCTCTCCAACCCGCCCAGGTAGGCCTCACGGACTCGCCGATCCGCACGGATATCCTCGGGACGACCGAAGGCGATCGTCACCCCGTCCTGCAGGACCATGATCTCGTCGGCGAGGCCGAAGACGACGTCCATGTCGTGCTCGACGATGACGATCGTGAGCGAGTTGCGCAGTTCTTTCACGAGCGCGACCAAATCGGCCGTCTCGCTCGGGCTCATCCCCGCGGCCGGCTCGTCGAGGAGCAAGAGCTCGGGCTGTGTCGCGAGCGCGATCCCGATCTCGAGGCGGCGTTTTTCGCCGTAGGCGAGATCTTCGGCGCGAAAGTTCGCGCGCTCCATCAAACCGACCGCCGTCAGCGTCCGCTCGACGAGCGTCGCGAGTCCGTCGACCCGCGGGATCGAGCTGAAAATATCGAGCTTGAAAGAGCCTCGTCGTGCCGCGAGCGCCGGGATCATCACGTTCTCGGCGACCGTGAGGCTCGGGAAGATCTGGGTGACTTGATGACTCTTTCCGATACCGAGCTGGCAGCTGCTGGTCGCATCCAAGCCGGTGATCCGCTTGCCTTTGAAATAGATCTCGCCGCTCGTCGGCGGAATCTCGCCCGCCAGCATCTTGAACAGCGTCGTCTTTCCCGCACCATTCGGACCGATGATCGCGGTAATGCGGCCCGGCTCGATCTCCAGGGAAACCTCGTTCACGGCGACGAGTCCGCCGAACGCCTTGGTGAGCTTGCGCGCCTCGAGGATCGCGCTCATCGCGGCACCCCTCGTTTCCGTCGCTCGACGAGCGTGACGACCCCTCCCACGATGCCGCGCCGAAAACCGGTCACGAGCAAGATGAAGACCAAGCCGAGGATCAACTTCCAAATGCTCGCGATGACATCGATGTTTTGCAGCTCTTGGCGCAGATAGGTCCAGATCCCGGCGCCGACGAGCGGTCCGATCAGCGTCCCCGGTCCGCCGATCACCGTCATGACGATGATCTCGCCGGATTGATCGATCGAGAGCGCCTCGTAGGGCATGTACCCTTGGAACATCCCGAGCAGCCCGCCGGCCAACCCGGCATAGGCGGCCGCAATCGTAAAGACGACGAGCTTGTAGCGCCGGACGTCGTGCCCGACGGCGGCGGCGCGTTCGGGGTTCTCCAAAATCGCGCGCAAGACCGCGCCGAACGGCGAGCGGACGATGCGGCGCGCGATCACGAAGCCGAAAAAGTAGAGGATCGCGACGAAGACGTACGTCCCCAAGTTCGAGGTGAAATCGAGCGTCGTGAAGCCCAACGGGACGGTCGGCTTCGGGACGCCGGGCATCCCGTTCTCACTCCCCGTGTAATTGCGCAGCGGCGAGAGATCCAAGAAATAAAAAAGCTCGCCGAACGCGAGGGTGAGCATCGCAAAGTAGACGCCGGTTTGACGCAGAGCGAGCTCGCCGATCACCACCCCGAAGATCGCGGCGCCGATCGTCCCGATCGCGAGCGCCCCGAGCGAATTGTTCACGATGTTGTGGATCAGCAGATAGCCCGTGATGAACCCGCCGCTCCCGAAGAACGCGGCTTGTCCGAACGAGAGGAGGCCCGTAAATCCGAAGATCAAATCGACGCCGAGACCGAAGAGCCCGAGGATCAGGATGCGCGTCGCAAGGTCGGGCCCCGCGCCGAGCGCGGCCATGACCGTCGGAAAAACGACCAGGAACACCGCGATCGCCGCCTCGACCCACCATCCGCTGCGATCGCCTACCGGTCCGAGCCTCACGTGCGGCCCTCGACGCCGAGCAACCCCTGCGGTCGCATGATGAGGACGAGCGCCATCGCGACGTAGAGCATCACCTGACCGAAGTCGGGCGCAAACGCGGTCGTGATGCTCACGATCTCCCCCGCGACGAGCCCGCCCAAGATCGCGCCCCAGAACGAGCCGACCCCTCCGATGACGACGACGACGAACGACTGGACGAGTACGCCCGTCCCCATATCGGGATAAACCGCGAGAATCGGCGCGTCGATGATCCCGGAGAGTCCCGCCACGGCTGCGCCCAGCGCAAAGACGAGCATGAACGTGCGGTTCACATTGATCCCGAGGATGTTCACGATCAACGCGTCGTCGATCCCCGCCCGAACGATGAGGCCGATCCGCGTCTTGAAGAGGATCAGCCACATTACGAGCAGGGTCAGCGCGACGATCCCGACGACTTGGAGACGGTACGCCGGATAGATCAAATCGAGGATCTGCACCGCGCCGGCCCCCCAGTTCGGCGTCGAAACGAGTTGGGTTTTGCCCCCGAAGATCCCGCGTACCGATTCGACGAGGACGATCCCCAGACCGAACGTCACCAGGATCTGATCCTCGGGCGGGCGCTTATAGTAGAAACGGATGAGGACGCGCTCAATCACTAGACCGACGACGAAGGTGAAGACGATCGCCGTTGCGATCCCCAAGAGGAACGAATTGGTCTGGGTGTAGACGACCCAGCCGGCATAGGCCCCGATCATGAAGAGCGCGCCGTGCGCGAAGTTGACGAATCCGAGTAAGCCGAAGATGATCGTCAGCCCGAGCGCGACGAGCGCCAGGATCGACCCAAGCGCAACCCCGTTGAGGAGTTGCGCTTCGATCAAATGAACCTGCAGTGCCCGATCCTCGGTGTTACGTGTACGACGGCATCTTGCACGAGGTCTCGGCCAGCGGTTGCATCACCTTATCGGCCGGGACGATATCGACCACCCTGAACCAATCGTCCTTGTTCTGCATCTCGTTGCGGCTCTTCCCGACGACCACCGGGACCGGCCGAACGAGCTGGTGATCGCCGGCACGGTAGTGCACGCTACCCAACATCAGGTTGATCGGCTTGCCGGCCTCGATCGTCCGAATGACGGTCGGCGGATGGAAGGTCTTCGCCCGGGTGACCGCATCGGCCCAAATCGCGAGTTGCGTATAGGCGATATGGGCGGTCCAACGCGGGATGACGCCCGGGAACATCTTTTGGAAATCGGTGAGGAAAAGCTTCGAGAGCGGATACCGGTCCGCGAGCGAGTAGTACCATTCTTGCGTCCCGTAGACGCCCGCCATGATGTCGGGACCGACGCCGTCGGGGAAATACGTCGAGACGTTCGGGACGATGAGCTTCATCTTCTTGAGGATCCCGAACTGCGCGGCTTGCTTCGTCGAAGCCACGCCGTCGTTCCCGAACTCGATATTGATGAACGTATCGGCGTTCGAGTTCGCAATGTTGGTAAGGTACGAGCTGTAATCGGTCGTGGGGAAGGGAGCGACGACGTCGGCGACCGTCGTCCATCCGAGTTTCTCGGTGAACTGGCGCATCGAGCCGGTCAGCGAGTGCCCGTAGCTGTAATCCGGCGTGAGATAGATCGCCCTGCGCTTCGTCCCCAGCACCCTCGCAAGGATCGGCGCCATCGCGGCCGCGACCATGTAGGCGTCGCACTGGGAGCGGAACGAGTAGCGTTGGCAATCTTTCCCGGTCGTGTCGTTCGAACCGCTCGCGCCGGTCATGAAGATGACTTTTTGCTGCTGCGCGACCTTCGCCATCGCGATCACTTCCGAGCTCGCAACGCCGCCGCTGATCATGATCGCTTTGTTTTGCGTGATGAATTCGGTCGCGTGCTGAACGGCGGTATTCGGATTGGTCTCGCTGTCGGCGATCTTGTACTCGACCCTCTTCCCGAGCACCCCTTTCTTACCGGCGAGGCTCGGAATCTTCGCCATGACGCCGGTCCCGTTGTTGAGATCCCTGATGGCGAGCTCGTAACCGCGACGCAGATCCTCCCCGTCGGCCGAATAGGAGCCGGTCAGCGGGCACATGAGACCGACGAAGATCGAATCGCCTCGTGTCCCGGCCGGGAACGTCCCGATCGGTGAATAGTCCGCGCCGAATGCGATATGCGGCGCCTTCACGCCGGCGGCTACGCCCGCGGCGGCTCCCGCCGCGGTCTTCAGAAAGCGCTCACGGTTGAGGGGCATGACGGCCTCCTAGGGGGAAAGAGCGGGAAAGAACGTCCGTGAAACCCTAACGACGACGCTTCTTTTTCCGCTCAGCAGGCCGCTCGCCTTCAAAAATTGCTTTCGGAGCGTGGAATCTCGGCGGTTAGAGGGCCCCGGGTTCGGAGGCGTTCAAGCGTCGCATAATCGGTTCGATCGACCGACATCGGCGTGACGCTCGCATAGCCGCGCTCGATCGCCTCCAAGTCGGTTCCCCGGCCGATCTGGCTGCGATCGAAGCTCCCCCAAATCCAGTAGTAGCTGGTCGTCCCGTCGCGTGACTCGCGCGCGACACGGTTTTCGTAGCGCTTACGTCCCTGCGACGTATAGAGGATCCCGCGCAGCCGCTCCGGAGCGACGTTGGGAACGTTGACGTTGTACAGCAACGGCGGCGGGAGGGGCTCGCGCGCCAGCTCGGCGGCGAGCTCGCGCGCGATCGCCGCGGCCGTCTCCCAATGGTGGACGTCCTCCAGGCGCGGCCAGGTGGACGCCAACGAGACGGCGATCGCTTGGGCCCCGACCATGACCCCCTCCATCGCGCCGGCGACCGTCCCCGAATAGTTCGTGTCGTCCCCGAGGTTGGCACCGCGATTGATCCCGCTGACGATCAAGTCGGGTCGTCCCTCGCAGAGTTCGAAAGCACCCAGGACGACGCAGTCGGCCGGCGTGCCCGAGCAGGCGTAGGTCGGAACGGCCCGGCCCGGGACGGCGACGACGCTGACGGTGTGACGGATCGTAATCGAGTGCGAGACGCCGCTGCGATCGCCGTCCGGCGCGACGACCGTTACCTGGCCGAGCGGGCGGAGCGCCTCGGCCAAAACGATCAGCCCTTCGCTGTCGACGCCGTCGTCGTTCGTGACGAGGATCCGCATCTTACGCCGTCGCCGCGGTGACGACGTGCGAAAGCAAGAACGAGACGACGCTGAGTACGATCGCGCCCAGAAATGCGCCGACGAAACCGTGGACGACCAGACCGATCCCCAAATGTCCGACCAACCAAAACAAACACGCGTTGATCACGAAGGTGAACAAGCCGAGCGTCATGATTTGAATCGGTAGCGTCAGGATGATCAGGATCGGCCGGATGACCGCATTCACGATCCCCAGGATGAGCGCAGCGATCAACGCACCGGCCGGCGACGTCACCTGCACATACGGATGCATGAAGTACGCGACGATCAAGAGCGCAACCGCATTCACGATCCAGCGAATCAGCAGGTGCATGAGCCCGTCTTGGCGGCCGCTACGGCGGTTCTCCTCTATTTGTCGTCCGTTTCAGGCGTTCAGCGCTGACTTTATCTGCGAGGCAAGCGCCGGACTCATCCCTTTTACGGCTGCGATCTCATCGATGCTCGCGCGCTTGATCGCTGCGACGGAGCCGAATGCGGAGAGGAGCCGGCGCTTGCGGACCGGCCCGACGCCTTCGAGCGCATCGAGCGCCGAATGGGTCATCGCCTTGCCGCGCCGCTTCCGGTGGTACTCGATCGCAAAGCGATGCGCCTCGTCGCGGATGCGCATCACCAGATGGAGGGCGGGCGATTGAGGCGGGAGGACGATCGGCTCCGATTGCCCGGGGACGTAGAGCCATTCATTCTCTTTGGCCAGGCCGGCGACCGGGATACCCCACATGTCGAGCTCCTGGAGCACCTCGACGACCGCGCTCAGCTGTCCCTTACCGCCGTCGATCAGCAGCAAGTCGGGCTTTTGATGAAAGCGCTCGTTCTTGCGAAGTTGCTTTTCGAGATCGTCCTGCGGCTGATCGGCGTCGCGGCGGAGATAACGCAGGCGCCGCCGCAGCATCTCGCGCATCATCGCGAAGTCGTTGGGACCCCTGTCATACTGAATCTTGAAGCGCCGGTAATCCGACTTTTTCGCCCGTCCCTCGACGAACACGACCATCGAACCGACCGGGTTCGTCCCTTGAATGTTCGAGATATCGAAGCACTCGATGCGATGCGGCGGCTCCGGCAGATCGAGCGCCGCCGCCAGCTCCGTCAGCGCGGTGGCCTGAGCCGTCTCCTGGACCTCTTGATGGATCAGGAACGTCTTGAGATTCTGCTCGGCGTTTTTCTTCACCAGGCGCAAGTAGTCGGCGCGCTCGCCGCGCTGCGGCTGCAGGATGCGCACGCGCTGTCCCTTGAGCGTCGAGAGCCAGCGCTCGAGCGTCCCGAGGTCGTTGGGCAACACCTCGACGAGGAGCTCTTTTGGTATCGCCGCCATGTTCGTAGCGTGACGCGCACGCCTCTTGACGGCGACCGGCGCTTCGACTCCGAGCGCATCACGAAGCGGGAACGGACTTCGCTCGGGCGGCTCCGAACCCGCCGCGGTCCGTGCGGTATAAAACTGTTCGATGAACGCCGAAAAGAGCGTGTCGAGGGGCTGATCCGCCGTTCCGTCGAGGATGAAATGCTCTTGCCCCAGCAGCTTTCCGCCGCGGACCATGAAGACTTGCATGCATGCTTGACCTTGTCCGGTCGCAACCGCGATCAGGTCCATGTCGATGCGCGAACGCCAGACGGCCTTTTGCCCCTCGGTCACACGCCGCACCGCGATGATTCGATCCCGCAAGCGGGCCGCAGCCTCGAAATTCAGCTGCTCCGCCGCCTCGCTCATCTCGTGCTGCAACCGCTCGAGCAACGCGTCTTGCCTTCCTTCGAGGAACAAGACGACCTCGTCGACGAGCGCCTCATACTCTTCCTCGGTCTGATAGCCGACGCACGGAGCCATGCAGCGCTTGATGTGGTACTGCAAACACGGGCGCCGCCGTTTTCCGTCGATCGGTTCGCGGCAGGTCCGCAGCGGGAAGACGATCCGGACGAGATCGATCAGCTCGCGCAGGCCGTGCGCATTGGTGTACGGGCCGAAATACCGCGCGCCGTCGTCGACGATCTTCCGGGTGAAGACGACCCGTGGAAACGGCTCGTTCGTCACCTTGAGATACGGATAGCGCTTGTCGTCGCGCAGCCGGACGTTGAACGGCGGCTGATGGCGCTTGATGAGATTCGCCTCGAGGATGAGCGCTTCGACCTCGTTGTTGACGACGATCGTCTGGACGTCGACGACCCGGTCGACCATCAGACGCGTACGGGCCGTATGGCCGGCGCTCTCCTGAAAATACGAACGGACCCGATTGCGCAGCGAAACGGCTTTCCCCACGTAGAGGATCCGTCCGTCCTCCCCCTTCATCATATAGACGCCGGGGGCGTCCGGGATTTGCGCGAGCGTCTGCTGCAAACGATCGGGGAGTGGGGTCTGCGTTGCCACGAGGCTATGTTCGACGCTCCCGGCCCGGGGCCGAGTTGCGCAAGACTACGGGGCGGTCACTTGCTTTGCCGAGAACGCCGGCATGACTTCCGAGGCGAACAGCTCGATCGAGGCGAGGCTCTCGGCGAGCGACATATCACCGAAGACGAATTGGCCCGCGACGTAGTTCGCGCCGGTCGCCCGGATCTGTGCGCCGAGGGCGGCAATCACCTCGCTCGGTGAGCCGGCAATCCCGATCCCGAGCTCGACCATGCCGTCGAATTCGGACGGCCGCTCGCCTTGCACCGGACTGCGCCCGTATGCGTGATAGAGATGATGGAAGCTCCGGTGCCAGACGCGGTATGCGCGGCGCGCAATCCGCCTCGCCTGCTCGTCCGTCTCGCCGACGACGATGAAGCGTACGATCCCGATCCGCAAGTCGGTCCGTCCGGCTTGTACGGCGGCCTCGTTGAAGCTGCGGACGATCGCGGCGGCACGATCGGTCGCGGAGAGCGTCAGACAGTTGAAGCCGCGCGCGACGCAGCGACTCGCACTCTCGGGCGCGCTGATCCCGTACCAGAACGGCGGATGAGGCGATTGCCGCGGTTTCAAGATCACCGGGACGTTGTGAAAGCGAAAATGCTTCCCGTCGTAGTCGATCTGCTCGCGCGCGAACGCAATCTGCAGCACCTCGAGCGCCTCGTCGAACCGCTCCTGCGACCGTTCGGGGTCGGCGCCGTACAACATCGACTCGATCGGCGAGATCCCGCGGCCGACTCCGACGTCGAAGCGCCCGTCGCTCAAGTGATCGAGCATCGCGATCTCTTCGGCCAATCGCAACGGGTGATAGAGCGGGAGCAGATAGACGAGCGGCCCAAAACGCAAGCGTTTGGTGCGCTGTGCGACGGCCGACAAATAGACGCTCGGCGACGGCGCCGAGCCCAGGGGCGTCGCGTGGTGCTCGGCGACGTGATAGCTGTAGAATCCGGCGCGGTCGTACGCTTCGGCGATGCGCAGGCGCTCTTCGTAAAGATCGTGCAGACTCGATCCGTTGCGGTCGAGATGATCGAAAACGCCGATCTCCACTAGCGTACCTCCGCTGAAGTCAAGCCGGTTTGCGCCGCGCGAGGCGCCACCAGGCCAGCGCGACGAGGAGTAAGACGATCAGGATCACGACGGCCAGCGACGACCGGTGCAGGAGCGGGAGCAGCGCGTCGATGTCGTGTCCGAACACATCGCCCAGCCATGCAAGCCCGAAACAGAAGATCGCCGAGCCGGCCGACGTGTACGCCAAGAAATAGAACGTGGACATGCGCGAGATCCCGGCAGGCAGCGCGGCGACGCCGCGGACGAACGGGACGAACCGGCAGATGAAGACCGTCTTCTTCCCGTATCGCGCATAAAAACGGTGGACGCGCGCCAGTTCGCGCTCCCGGAAGAAGACGTACTTTCCGTAGCGGTGGACGAACGGCTCGCCGCCGTAAAAGCCGACGAGGTACAGGATGAAGCCGCCGACGACCTCTCCCAGCGTCGCGACGGCCGCGGCGAGGACCCAGCTGCTGAGGTGACCTTGCGCCGCTAGTGCGCCGGCCGTCGGGACGACGATCTCCGCCCCCACCGGCATCCCCATGTTGCCCAGTACCATCACGACGAAGAGCCCGACGTAGCCGGCATGGTGGATGAGGTCGACGACGCCCGTCGTCAGCCCGCCCACTTCTTCGTCCCCTCGGCGCTCGCCAAGATCTCCGCGGCCATACCCCCGCCCTCGATCCGTATCGCGTCGAGCAGATCGACGGGTCGGACCAGGCCCTCTCCGGCACGGTCTTCGGCGATCTTGACGATCTTCCGGACGCGCGGCGTGACGAGAATCCCTTCCCACATGCGGTCCTCACCCATTCCGAGCGCCCGCTTGACCCGCGAATGCACGTCGCCGACGTCCACCGCCAGGTCGGCTAAGCGAGCTTCGACCTCCGGGTCGTGCTCCTCGAGCAAGGCAAAAAGCACATGTTCGGCCCCCACGTAGTAATGGTTGTGATTGCGGCATTCTTGTTCGGCCGCTCGTAAAACACGGCGAGCCGCCGGACTGAACCTAGAGAACACGATCGCCTTGCCCGCTTGGGTGAATGGTCGGGGCGGCAGGATTTGAACCTGTGACCTCTGCGTCCCGAACGCAGCGCTCTACCAAGCTGAGCTACGCCCCGCAGCCGCCAGCCGGACAAAGTTTGTGAAGTTCTGATGCCTCGGGGGCCCTCCTGCCGGGGAACGGGGAAAAGGAAGACGGTGTCAAATTGGGTCCGGCGGCTGAAATGAAGTATATCATCGTGGGATGCGGCCGAGTCGGGTCGACGCTCGCCAAGCTGCTCGTAGCGGAACAGCACGATGTAACGGTGGTGGATGAGAATCCCGCGGCTTTCAAACGATTAGGCAATCGGTTTGCGGGACAGGTCGAAGTCGGGACGGGGATCGACTACGACGTCCTAAAGAGAGCGGGGGCCCAGACGGCCGACGGGTTCATCGCCGTGACCGACGGCGACAACCGCAACATCATGGCGGCGCTCATTGCCCAGCGCATGTTCAAAATCAAGAAGATCGTGGCCCGGATTTACGATCCTCCGCGCGGTCAGATGTACCGCGAATTGGGTATCGAAACGGTCTGCCCGACGACGGTGGGGGCGCAGATGATCCGCAACCGCTTGATCGAGTCCCCATATTCCAGCGTCCCGCAGTTCGATTTCGGGAAACTCCTCTCGCTGACCGCGACGGTGACGCAGAACGAGAGCGGGAAGCGCGTCGGCGAGATAGAGCGTGACCGCCTCATCAAGATACCGGCGATCCGCCGTGCCGGGAACGTGCTCATTCCGACGGCCGACGAGCGCCTGCAAAACGGCGACGAGATCAACGCCGTCGTCGCGCCCGAAGCGCTCTCCGAGTTCGGCCGGATGTTCACTCGGGCGGCGCCGGTCGTGCCTCTAAGCGCTTGAGATGTTCGTCCTCATCGTGGGCGGCGGCAAGGTCGGAACGTACCTGACGCGAGCCCTCCTCAAAGAAGACCATGAGGTCGTCGTCATCGAGAAGGATCCGAAGAAAGCGCAGATGATGACGAACCTCCTCGAAACCGACGTAGCGATCGTGGGCGACGGCTGCGATCCGGTCGTCCTCGGACAAGCGGGAATCGCGCGAGCGGATGTCGTCGTCGCCGATACCGGAGACGACGAAGACAATCTCGTCGTTTGTCTGATCGCCAAGAAGCAGTCGAAAGCGCGATGTATCGCGCGGGTCAACAATCCGAAAAACAAGATGATCTTCGAGTCGATCGACACCAACGATCCGGTCACGGCGATCTCGTCGACCGAGATCATCCTCGGCGTCATCGACGAGCAGGTCAACGCCCGCGACCTCGCCTCGATCGCGACGCTCGGCAAGGGCGAGCTCGAGCTCGTCAAGCTCGCCGTCACCAAGGACTCGCCCGCCGAGACGAAGCGAATCAGCGAGCTGACGCTGCCGCGCAACTCGGTGATCGTTGCGATCGAACGCGACTCGGGCGAGCTCCTGATCCCGACCGGCGATACGGTCTTGCGCGCCGGCGACGGCGTCATCGCGATGGTCCAACGCGGTGCGATCCCCGCGATACGGGCCGCCTTCGTCCAGAACGGGAGCCGCTCGAGCTAGCATAGCACGCCCGGAGCGCAGGACGGCCGGCGCTTGCGAGAGAGTCCCTACCGGACGGAAATTTCGTACCGGCGAGGGGCCGGTTGGCATGCAACTTCTAAGTGTATTTTGCTGATATATGGTATATCATGAACGCCATGCAGTCGGTGAATACACCGCTCCTGATCGCCTGGAAGGCCCTATCGACGCTCGCGATCGTCGCCGCAGTCGTCTGGTACGGCACGACTTTTGTCGGAAACCATGACCCCATCAGGGTCGCGCACCATCAGACCGTTCGCAATTAACGTTCTCAAATGAGCCCTTGACGCAGGGCGCGGACCGCGGCCTGCGTCCGATCGTTCGCCGACATCTTCTGCAGGATGTCGCGAACATGCCCCTTCACGGTCCCAAGCCCCAGGTGGAGCCTTTCCGCGATCTCCTGATTCCCCACGCCCTCCGCGACGAGCTTGAGGATCTCGAGCTCGCGCGGCGTCAAGGGCGAGGCCCGGGGCGGCGCCGTCCGGGCTCTCGTCGAGCCGAGTTCACGCAACACGACGTGTGCGATCCGCGGATCGAAGTATGCTCCGCCTTCCGCGACGATCCGCACGGCCATGACCACGCCCTCCGGCGCCGACGCCTTGACGCAATAGGCATCGGCCCCGGCTGCGAGCGCCGCCATGATCTCGCCGTCGAGGTCGTGCATCGTCAGGATGACGACTCGTGTGTGCGGTACGTCCGCACGAACGCGACGCGTCAGCTCGATCCCGTCGATCCCCGGCAAGCCGATGTCGATCACCGCGACGTCGGGCGTTTTCCGCTCGATCTCCGCCAATCCGGCCGGACCGTCGCCGGCTTCGCCGACGACGTCGATTCCGTGGTCGGCGCTCAAGGCGGTGCGCAGTCCTGCCCGCGTCAACGCGTGATCTTCGACCAAGACGACGCGGTACCGTTTACCGCTCACCGGTGCTTACTCCGACGGCGCGCGGCAACCTGACCGCAAAGACGCTCCCGCGCGGTTCCCGCGGCGCGTAGCTGACGCGTCCGCCGTGCCCTTCGGCGATACGGCGCACGAGGTAGAGGCCTAGTCCCGAACCGGCGCCTCGCCGGGAATCGCTCGCGACGAAGCGGCCGAACAGCGCGGGACGCATCGCCTCCGGGACACCATAGCCGTCGTCGACGACGTCGATTTCGATCTCTCCCTCGCGCACGTAAAGGACGATCTCGATCGTCCCGCCCTCCGCCGTCCAAGTCACGGCGTTCGCCGTGAGATTGAACAGCGCGCGGCGCAGCTCACCCTCGTCGCCGATCACCAGCGCCGATGCTCCGCTCGGCTCGACTCGGACCGACGCGGTGATCCCCTTCGACGTCCATACCGGTCGCATCTCGGTGAGCACCGAACGGCCGAGCGCGGCGACGTCGACCGGTTCTCGGACACGCGATTGCTCGCCGGATTCATAACGCGCGACCAGCAACAACGTCTCGGCCAGCCGCTGGAGCTCTTCGCCGGAAAGCAAGCTCTGCCGCAAGATATCGCGATACGCTTCGGGCAGCGGGCCGAATGCGCCGTCCAGCGCCTGACGCATCGTCATCTGCGCCGCGGAGAGCGGTGTCCGCAAATCATGCGACAACGCGTAGACGATGTCGCGGATGACGCCGCTGCGGGCCGCGAGTTCCCGGTTCGCAGCGGCGAATTCTTCGTTCTTCTCGGCGAGCTGAACGAACAGGGCGGCCTGCGAGAGCGCGATACCGGCTTGGTCGACGAACGCGCGCATCGCCGACCTGGACTCCGCGTCGAACTCCGCGCACGGCCGGCGACGCCCGATGACCAGGACGCCGAAACTCCGGTCGCGGCTCACCAGGGAGGACGCCAACGCACAATCGGCACCCAGCGCATCGAGGATCAAGCGGCCGAAGGCATCGCCGCGGGTAAGGGTGAGGACGTCCTCTTCGCTCTGCGTCCGGGCGACCAGCGAGAGGAGCTCGGGCGGCGGCCGATCCTGGTCGATCGTGATATCCTCACCCCGGCGGGCGAATTTCAGCGTCGCCGCGACGTGAGCCCCGGTCGGGGCCGTCGTGAAGAACGTCGCCGTGTCGGCGTCGAGTGCGGTGACGGCCTCGCGGACGATCGTCCGCTGCACGTATTCGGGATTGACCGAGGAGCGCATCGCCTCGATCGCACGGCGCAGTGCGCTCTCACGCTGCGCTTGACGCCGGCGCGCCGCGAGCTCACCGGCGCGCAGCGCGCTTTGCTGCGTCCCGACGCTCAAAAAACCGACGAGCAAGATCGAGACCGCGGAGAGGAAGCGATCGCCGATCCCGATCGCATCCCAGTGGTAATGATCTTGGACGCCGTTCACATAGCCGGCGACGACGTCCGCGACCAAAGCGAGCGCGACCAACCACATAGTAAACCGGCGATCACCCGTAAAGCTGCTCAGAACGATCGGCACATCGAATAAAATCGCCGCAACCAGCAGCTGCGGCGTCGCCAGATCGACCCCGAACGCGCCCAGCATCAGCGCCACGCAGGCCGCAGGGATGTAGCGGGAGCCCACAGGCCCCAAGGGTTCGGTGCCGCAAACGGGCGCCCCCCCGGCACAACGCGAACCCTCGTCTCGCATGCAAGACCGGCAAAAACGGACCGCCGAGGTCCTACTCCAGGATTTGGGCTTCCAACCGCGCCTGACGGTCTTTCTCGCAAGCGCCCCCGGGGCCGGGAAGACCAGGCGTATCCTCGAGGAAGCCCATTCCCTGCGCCGGGAAGGCGTCCGCGTCGTGATCGGTTGGCTCGAGACCAAACGCCGCCCGGGCCTGGATGAGCTGGCGGCCGGTTTCCCCCGCGTCCCACCGAGAAAAGTGACGATCGGCGCGGCGCTCTTCGAGGAATTCGACGTCGCGGCGGCGCTCGAGATGCATCCGAGCGTCGTCATCCTCGACGAGTTGGCGCACACGAACCTGGCGGGCTCGATCAATCCGAAACGCTGGCAAGACGCCCTGATGCTGCGCGAAGCCGGGATCAGCGTCCTCACCGCGTTCAACATCCAGCATCTCGAAACCGTCGCGCCGGTCGCCGAACAGATCATCGGCTTTCCCGTCAGAGAGCTCGTCCCGCTCTCGTTTCTCAAGGCGGCGGATCAAGTGATCGGGATCGACGTACCGCCGGAGGTATTGGACTCGCGCCTTCGGTCCGGGAAGATCGTCCCGGACGAGGATATCGACCGCGCCCGAAACGGGATCTTTCGCAAGCCCACGCTCGTGATGTTGCGCGAGCTGATGTTGCGAACGCTCGACGATCTGACGGTCCCGATCGAGACCTCCGGCGCCACCTCTTCGGCACTCGCGATCGTCACACCGGTCGCCGACGTCGCGACGTTCGTCCGAAAAGCAGCGGCGCTGGCCGAGGCGCTCGATCTTTCGCTCGACGTCGCTGCAGCCGGAGCGGTGGAATCCGAATCGCTGCAACGCGCCGTCCGCACCAACGACGCACATCTCGTCGAACTTCCGGAACTCGATCCGCTCAAATACGAGCTCTCGTCGACCAGCGCCGCGCTCGTCGCCGTCCCAAGAGGCGATTTGGGAACGCGCATCGCCTCGCACGCCGTCGATCGCGACGTCTTCATCGCCGAGCCCGGACCCTACAAAGACGGGACGACGCCGTTCATTCAGTTCGGCTACGGAACCGCCGCGGGAGACCGCTTGCGGATCGGGCACGGACGGCTGACCGTCTATCTCGGCGCAGCCGCCGGGAGCGGGAAGACCTACGCCATGCTCGAGCGCGCGCACCAGCTCAAAGAGGAAGGCGTCGACGTCGTCGCAGCCTACGTCGAGACGCACGGACGACCGGATACCGATGCAAAGGTCGCCGGGCTCGAAGTCTTGCCGCGCAAAACGATCGTTGCGGACGGCGTAACCCATACGGAACTCGACGTCGAAGCGCTGTTGGCACGCCATCCGATGGTCGCCTTGATCGACGAGCTCGCGCACACCAATGCGCCCGGGAGCGCGGTCCCGAAACGATACGAAAGCATCCTCACGATCCTGCGCGCCGGGATCTCGGTCATGACGACGCTGAACATCCAGCATCTCGAAGGACTCAACGACGTCGTCGCACGATTGACCGGCGTCGTCGTACGGGAAACTCTTCCGGACGCGATTCTCGATTTCGCCGACGACGTCATCCTGATCGACGTCACGCCGCAGACGTTGCGCGAACGCCTGCGCGCCGGAAAGATCTATGAGCGGGACAACATAGAGGCGGCGTTGAGCAATTTTTTCCGGACCGAGAATTTGGCGGCCCTCCGCGACCTTGCGATCCGCGAGGCCAGGCGTGCTCGTTCGGTACGTCGCCCCCCGCCGTTTTCACGGCTCCTCTTGGGCGTCGCAGGCCGTCTCCGCGACACGAATCTGATTCGGCGATGCGCGCGCTTGGCATCGCGGCTCGAGGTCGACTTGAGCGTAGCGCACATCCTCGGCGACGCGCGCAAAGCCGAAGCCGGAGCGCTCGAAGCCCTCGAACGCGCGGCTCGCGCCGCCCGCGCGGAATGGATCGTGCGAGTCGACAAGGAGCCGGCCAAAGGACTCGTCCATATCGCGAAGGACGTGCAGGCGAGCACGATCGTCGTCGAGGGCCTGCGCAAGGAGCGGCGTTGGTTCGGGAAGAGCCCGTTCGCAAAGATGCTGCTCGACGCGGGAGCCTCCGAGCTCTTGATTCTCTCGCCGCTCCCCAAGAGCTAGGCGCCGTCGAGCGCGCGGTTGAGCTCCAGGACGTTCACCCGCGGCTCGCCGAGAAATCCGAAGACCCGGCCTCGGGTATGCCGGGCGATCAGATCGAGGACCTTTGAGAGCGGGATGTTCCGTGCCTTCGCGACCCGCGGCGCCTGATAGATCGCACCCTGCGGGCTGATGTCGGGGTCGATCCCGCTCCCGCTCGACGTCACGAGGTCGATCGGGATCGGAATCGTCGCATCGGGATTTTCTTTTTTCAGCGCGGCGATCGCCGCTTTCGTCGAATCGATCAGCTTCTTGCTGGTCGGACCGTCGTTCGTCGCGCCGGTCGCGGTCGGATCGTACCCCTTCCCCGCCGCGGACGGACGGCCGTGGAAGTATTGCGGTTTCGTCCACAGCTGACCGATGATCGCGGAACCGATCGGCTTTCCGTCGGCGTAGATCATCGAGCCGTTTGCCTGAGCGGGGAAGATGAGCTGCGAGATCCCGGTCATCACGAGCGGGTAGATCAGGCCGAGGACGATCACGGAGACGATCGTATAGAGCACCGACGTCCCGAGATGTTTGAGGGTATTGTCCTTTATCTTTCCGACGCAAGCCATGGTCGGGTCCTCAAGTGAGACGGAGGGCCGCGAGGATCATGTCGACGATCTTGATCCCGATGAACGGCGCGATGATCCCGCCGACGCCGTAGATTAGGACGTTCGTCCGCAAGACCGCGTCGGCACCCCGCGGCCGATAGGCGACCCCCCGCAAGGCCAGCGGGATCAGCGCGACGATAATCAGCGCGTTGAAAATGACCGCGGAGAGGATCGCGCTTTGCGGGCTCGTGAGGTGCATGATGTTGAGCGCTTCCATCTGGGGGTACGCGATCGAGAACATCGCGGGTAGAATGGCGAAATACTTCGCCACGTCGTTCGCGATCGAGAAGGTCGTCAGGGCGCCGCGCGTCATGAGCAGCTGCTTCCCGATCTCGACGATTTCTATGAGCTTGGTCGGATCGGAATCGAGATCGACCATGTTGGCCGCTTCTTTGGCTGCCTGCGTCCCGGAGTTCATCGCCACGCCGACGTCGGCTTGCGCCAATGCGGGAGCGTCGTTCGTCCCATCGCCGGTCATGGCGACGAGCCGTCCCGATTCTTGCTCGCGTCTGATCAACGTCATCTTCGTCTCGGGCGTCGCCTCGGCGAGAAAATCGTCGACCCCGGACTCACGCGCGATCGTGCCGGCGGTCAGCGGATTGTCGCCTGTGATCATGATCGTGCGGATTCCCATCGCACGCAGCCGATCGAATCGCTCGCGCATATTCGGCTTGAGGATGTCCTTGAGATGGATCACGGCGAGGATGCGTTTGTCCTCGGCTAGGAGGAGCGGGGTCCCACCCGCGCGCGCCACCCGTTCGACCTCGGCGGAGAGCGTCGTCGCAGCGTCGCCGCCACGGTCGGCGACCCAGGCCCGAATCGCATCCGGTGCTCCTTTGCGAATCGAGCGGCCGTCGACGAGGTCGAGACCGCTCATCCGAGTATAGGCGCTGAACGAGACGAAGGTCGCACCCTCCGGAATCGCATCGGTCGTTTTCGGTCCTGCCAACGCAACGATGGAGCGCCCTTCGGGCGTTTGATCGGCGAGCGACGAAAGATAGGCGGCACGCGCGGCCTCCGCTTCGGTGACGCCCGGCGCCAAGATGAACTCCGCCGCTTGCCGGTTGCCGACGGTGATCGTCCCGGTTTTGTCCAGCAGCAGCGTGTCGACGTCGCCGGCGGCTTCGACCGCACGGCCGCTCATCGCGAGGACGTTGCGCTGCAAGACGCGGTCCATCCCGGCGATCCCGATCGCCGAAAGGAGACCGCCGATCGTCGTCGGGATGAGGCAGACCAACAGGGCGATCAATACGGTTATCGATTGGACGGCCCCGGCGTAGATCGAATACGGGGCGAGCGTTGCGACGGCGATCAAGAAGACGATCGTCAGCCCCGCGAGCAGGATCGAGAGCGCAACCTCGTTCGGCGTCTTCTGACGTTGCGCGCCCTCGACCAATGCGATCATGCGATCGAGGAACGACTCGCCCGGGTTCGAGCTGATACGGACGACGATCGTATCGGACAAGACGCGCGTCCCGCCGGTGACGGCGCTGCGATCCCCGCCGGCTTCGCGGACGACCGGCGCCGACTCGCCGGTGATCGCCGACTCGTCGACCGCCGCCGCGCCCTCGATCACGTCTCCGTCGGCCGGGATCAGTTCTCCGGCGCCGACGCGGACGATGTCGCCCTTCCGCAACTGATTCGCCGGGACGGTCACCTCCCGGCCGCCGACGAGCTTTCGTGCCGTCGTCTCGGTCTTCGTCCTGCGCAGGAAGTCGGCTTGCGCCTTTCCGCGCCCCTCGGCGACCGCTTCGGCGAAGTTCGCGAAGAGGACCGTGAACCACAGCCACAGCGAGATCGCAAACTCGAAACCGGTCGAACGATGTCCACCGAGATCGCGCAGAGAGAAGCCGAACGTCACCAGCGCCCCGATTTCACAGACGAACATCACCGGGTTCCTATACTGAAGACGCGGATCGAGCTTCTTGAACGACTCCACGACCGCACGACCGACGATCTCGCGATCGAACAGAGAGCGCGCTTTCGGGCGACGCTCCAGCCGCCGCTCGGAAATCATCTTAATACAGCTTCCCTTGCAAATTGACGAGGTGTTCGACGATCGGACCGAGCGCATCGGCCGGCAAGAAGGTCAGCGCGCCGACGATCACGATCGTCCCGATCAACAGTGCTACGAAGATCGGCGAGTACGTCCTAAACGTGCCGGCAGATTCCGCGACCGCTCGTTTCCCGGCGAGGACGCCTCCCAGGGCCAGCAGCGGGACGATCTCGGCATACCGCCCGAAGAGCATCACCACGCCGATCATGAGGTCGTAGAATAGGTTGGGACCGAGGCCCGCGAAGGCGCTCCCGTTGTTCGCGTTCGCCGACGAGAACGCATAGAGGATCTCCGAGAACCCATGCGGACCGCCGTTACCGAGCGTCGCCGTTCCGGCCGGCGTAATCGCCGCGATCGCCGTGGGGATCAGGACCAAGACCGGGGTGACGAGTACGAAGAGGAGCGCAAGCTGCACCTCTTTGCGTTCGATCTTCTTCCCCAGATATTCGGGTGTCCGCCCGACCATCAATCCGGCGATGAAGACCGTGAGGATGACGAAGACCAATTTGCCGTACAAACCGCTCCCCACGCCGCCGAAGACGATCTCACCGAGCTGCATGTTCAGCAGCGGGACCAAACCGCCGAGCGCGGTGAACGAGTCGTGCATCGCGTTCACCGCACCGCACGACGTCGCCGTCGTCGCCACGGCCCACAGCGCGGAGGCGGCGACGCCGAAGCGAACTTCCTTCCCTTCCATGTTCCCGCCGGCGATCCCCAAAGCGTGAATGCTCGGATTTCCGGCCGCCTCCGCCCAATAGGCGACGCCGACTCCGGCGAAGAACAGAATCGCCATCGCCGCGAACAGCGCCCAGCCTTGACGCTGATCCTTCACCATCCGGCCGAACGTGTACGTCAAGGCGGCGGCGATCACCATCATGAGCCACAGCTCGATCAGGTCGCTGAGGGGCGTCGGATTTTCGTTCGGCGCCGCCGAGTTTTGCCCGACGAAGCCGCCGCCGTTCGTCCCCAGCTCTTTGATCACTTCCTGCGACGCCATCGGTCCGCCGGTGATCCGCTGTTTGAAACCTTCGAGCGACGTCACGCTTTGGTACGCGTTGAAGTTCTGCGGGACGCCGGTATACACCAACAGCAGGGTGCCCAGGATCGAGATGGGCAACAGCACGTAGAGAGACGCGCGGGTCAAGTCCGCCCAAAAATTGCCGAGCGTCCGGCGATCGGTACGTGCCAAACCTCGAATGAAAGCGACGGCGACGGCGATGCCGAGCGCGGCCGAGGTGAAGTTGTGCCATGCGAGCCCGGCCATCTGGGAGAGGTAACTCAGCGTGTTCTCGCCCGAGTAGAACTGCCAGTTGGTATTGGTCATGAAGCTGACGGCCGTGTTCCACGCGAGATCGGGCGCCATCGGACCGAAGCCCTGCGGATCGAGCGGCAACCACTGCTGCGTCCTCAGCAAGACGTAGAGATACACGAAGCTCACGAAGCTGAACGCCAAAACGGCGAACAGGTACGTGTACCACGCCATCTCGACGTTCGGGTCGATCCGGCAGATTCGATAGACGAGCCTCTCGAGTGGTCCGAAAACCGGCGTTAGAAAGGTGCGCTCACCGGCGAATACCCCGGCCATGTACAAGCCGAGTGGTTTCACGCATACCAGCACGAGGACGAACAGGACGACGACTTGCACCCAGCCGGCGACGGTCATCTCAGAACCGCTCCGGCCTCAGCATCGCATAGCCGAGATAACCCAAACCGACGACGGCCAGCACGAGGCCCAGAATTTGATCGAACATCACAGGCGCTCGCACGCGATCGCGTAGCGATCCAACAAGTAGAACGAGACCAAGGAGAGGAGAACGATTCCGAACTCGAGCATCTGCGTGCGCCTCACGATCGGCAATGATAGCAGCGACTCCCCGCCTGCGCCATCCGTCCATGGGATGATCCGTTCGGACGGCGCGGGGATCCATCGGGACGGCGCCGGCTCCGAAAGATCGCCCGGCGAGATCGCCCGGCGGGATCACCCGCAGCGCATGCGCGGCCCGCGATGAGCGAAAACCTATTGACCGGCGAGACCCCCGGGAGGTACCATTTCCGAGGATTCCTCGTTAGGTGAGGCGTCTACACGAGAAAGCCGCTGCCCGGAAAGGTCGAGAGACCCCAACGGGTGACCAGGCTCCGCCGAATCAAGGCGATACCCTAACGCGGTTGAGATCACGAGCATCTCTAGACGTGTAGTGCCGAAGCTCGACGTTGAGGGCCGGATCGGCGGGAGTAACGCCGGGTTTCCAGCGCCGTCGCCTGCGAGAGGATCGCGCGACGGTTTTTCTTTCCGAAAGGGGGTGAGGTTTGGCCGTGGACGACGACAGTTGTAGCAACTCCGGTATCCGACGCGTCGCGTCGCGGCGCGCAGACATTCGATGAAAGGAGACAGGCGATGACTCTGTTGGTTTTTGCACGCGGATGGAGTGCGTGGTTTCAAAAATTGCTGCGACTCCGGGCGAAGGCCGCCCCGTTCGATACGCCTCACGACCTGCTCCGCGCGGGCAAGTACGACGAGCCGTATCCGTTCAGTCCGTGGATCACATACTTGCGGTGATGCCGGTGCGGCTTCCATCACCCAGCGGCCCTCCCGACCAACCAGTCGACTGATTTTTGGTGGTCGAGGCGAGTGTGAACGGTACGCTTGACCCACCGGGGTATACTAAATGGTGGATTCCTCGTTAGGTGAGGCGTCCACACGATGACAGGCCGCTGCCCGGAAAGGTCGAGAGACCCCAACGGGTGACCAGGCACCGCCGAATCAAGGCGATACCTAACGTGGCTGAGACCTCCGGGCTCTATAGCGTGTGGTGCTAAAACTCGACGTTGAGGGAGGTGGACCACCGTCCGCACAGTCCCTTCACCGTCGGCGAGGCCCGGCGGTGTTTTTATTTCGGCGAAAGGAGGTGCGATCCATGAACGATACGTCGGCGAGGCTCGCTGCCCGAGCGGCGCGCCGCCCTTCGATCGGGCGATCCGTGCTGATGTTCTTCTCGATCGTCGGCCCTGGAATCATCACCGCCAATGCGGACAACGACGTCGGGGGGATCACGACGTACTCGCTGGCTGGGGCTCAGTTCGGCTATAGTCTCCTCTGGCTCCTCATCCCGGTCACGATCGCCCTCGTCGTCACCCAAGAGATGTGCGCGCGCATGGGAGCCGTCACAACCAAAGGCCTCGCGGATCTCATCCGTGAGAACTTCGGGGTGAGGGTGACCTTTTGGGTCCTGGTCACCTTCGTGCTCGGCGACCTCGGGAACACCGCCGCGGAGTTCGCCGGTATCGCCTCGGCCTCGCCGATCCTCTCGACGTACTCGCCGATCTTTTCGAAGTACGTCATCGTCCCGCTCGCCGCCGCCTTCGTCTTCCTCACCGTGACGCGCGGCAATTACAAGGTGATCGAGCGGATCTTCTTTGCGTTCTGCGCCGTCTATCTCTCGTACGTCGCGAGCGCCGTGCTCATCCACCCGCCGTGGAAAGAAGTACTTACCCAAACCATCTTCCCGCATTTCGAGCCGACGAAGGCCTACTTGCTCATGGCGATCGGGGTCATCGGGACGACGATCTCACCCTGGATGCAGTTTTATATTCAAGCGGCGGTCGTCGACAAAGGAGTGCGTATCAAGGATTATCCTTACTCCCGGATCGACGTCGTCAGCGGCGCGATCTTCACCGACGTCATCGCGTTCTTCATCATCGTGGCGAGCGCCGCGACGATCTACGTCCACAACCTCCATGCGGCCCATCCGTTGGCGATCAACGACGCCGGAGACGTGGCGGCTGCGCTCGCGCCCCTGGCCGGGAAGTACGCCTCACTGCTCTTCGCCCTCGGGCTCCTGAACGCCGCGATCTTTACGGCCTCGATCCTCCCGCTTTCGACCGCGTACTACGTCTGCGAAGCGTTCGGCTTCGAGCGCGGCGTCGAACACAAGTTTCGCGACGCGCCGATCTTCTACGGACTCTATCTCGCCTTGATCGTGATCGGTGCCGGCTTCGTCCTGATCCCCGGGGCCCCGCTCCTCGGCGTGATCTTCTACTCGCAGGTGATCAACGGGATGCTCCTCCCGGTCATCCTCGTCCTCATGCTCCTCCTGATCAACCGGAAACAGATCATGGGAGCCTATACGAACGGCGTCGTCTTCAACGCCATCGCCTGGGCCACCGTCGTCATCGTCGGCCTACTCACGGTCGTCTCGACCGTCCAGAGCCTGGTCCCGGGGACGGGGAGCTAGATCGTCCCCTGCGGGCCGTTCGTCACGAGCGTCCGCGCGCGGACGTGGACGTCCTCGAGGACCCACGGCTGGTGCGCGGTCTCGGCCGTCGCCTCGATCACGGTCCCGCGCGTCAGGAAGAGCGCATCCCGCCGATGCTTGAGCCGACAGATGCGATCGGTCGCCGCCCCGGTCTCCAACGCCTCGTGATGCAGCGCCACCAAGCTCCTCGCAGGATCGACCGCCAGGACGACGGCGTGAATGACGATCCGCGACTTGTCTTCGGCGATCGACGTACCGGGCCGGACCGCGAAGAACACCGCCGCCGCTACGATAACGCAGAGCCAAGGAAGACGTTGCTGAACTCTCGCCGGAGCCGTCATGGCTGCCGCCTTTGATTACGGAAGCGTTTTGTGCGCCGGATAGTCGCGGCCTATGATTACCGTAACGTCGCTGGGAGTCGTTGTCAACGTCGCCGTGTCAATTTTCAGCTCGGCGCCGGGGAACCCTAGCTCGCTCCGGACCTTGTCGCCGACGTACGGCCGATCGGGTCGGGCATGGATCTCGGTCGTCGAATAGTCGAACGAATCGGCGTTGCGAACGGCGTCGATGATGAACCCGCGGGCCTGAAGCGCCTGCGCGACCTTCGAAGCCAGACCCCGTTCGCCGCTCCCGTTCTCCACGGTGACATGGACGCTCCCGGGTGCAATCGCTGCAAGCGCTTCCGGCGGTGCGGTCGCGGGCGAAGCCTCCGGACCGAAGAGCTTCGCGACGAGCTGCGCCTTCGCTCTTTCGTCGGGGATGATCACGTTGCCGGCGAGCGGGAGGTCCTTGTCGCCGATATACGGGACCTGCTCGGTCTTGATCGACGCCAAATCGACGTTCGAGAACTCGGTCGCCAAGCTCAGCTCTTCTTGCGGGGTGAAGTCGGTCTCGATATCCTTGCGCATCACCGCGAGCAACGACTGGATGTGCGTCAGCGTATTGAGGTGATCATGCTCGAGCTTGCTCACGATCGCCCGAGCGACTTGCTGTTGCCGCATGATCCGGCACGGATCGCTGCACCAATCGTGACGGAAGCGCGCGTATCCGATCGCCTGTTCACCGTTGAGATGTTGCCATCCCGGCTTCAGATGCACGTGCAGGTGACCCCAATCGTCGTCGTAATCGATCGGGCCGTTGGGCCCCTGATGCTTGAGCGCGTCCGAGTTCTCGACGTTCACGTCGATGCCGCCGAGAGCATCGACCAGATCGCGTGCGGCGTTGATCCGCAAGACGACGTAACGGTCGAATCCCGGGATCCCCAGGAACTTGGCGACGACGGCCTCCGCCTCGGCCGGCCCACCCTCGGCGTATGCGGCGTTGATCTTGTCCTCATGACCGTTCGGCAAAACGACGTCCATATCGCGGGGGACCGAGAGCTCGCGGACCGATTTACTGGGAAAATCCAGGGAGACGGCCATGATCGTATCGCTCCGCGCCCCCTTGGAAAAAGGCTGGTCACGGTCGTCGTAATTGTAATCGATTCCCAGGATGAGGACCGCCAGGCGGTCCTTTCCAAATAGACGCTCGGGCGGCGGAATAAAATACCGCGCAATCAGCTGCTGCGGCGACTGGCCCGGATGACTGCGGGCCGCAAACCAGTAGGTGAGGCCGATGAAACCGATTATCGCTGCCAGTACACCGGCGCCCAGGGCCGATACGACCTTCAGCCTAGCCACGCTGCGAGTACGTTCATCATACCCGTCGCTTGTTCTTCTTTGCATTGGTGACGTCCACGAACGGTTAATGCCGTTCTAATGGATCAACCTGGTCAATCCGAATGCGGCGGCGGCCGCGAGACCGCCGGTCAGCAGCGTCTGCAGGGCGCCCCGCAGCGGCGGGACGCCGGTGAAGCGAGCTTTGAAGAGGCCGAACGCGACGAGCGCGATCCCGGTACAAATCGTCGAGGTCACCAGCGCCGAGGTCACGTCGGACATCGTCATATAAGGGAAGAGCGGGATCAAGCCGCCGAGCGCATAGGAACCGCCGATCGTCGCCGCACTGAGCGGCGCCCGCTTGGGATCGGGCTTCTCCATCCCAAGCTCGAAGCGCATCATGAAATCGACCCAACGCTCGCGATCGCTTGCGATGTGCTCGACCAGCGAATCGAGCTCGGCACCGCGAATCCCATATTCGGAAAAGACGGCGGCGACCTCATTACGCTCTTCTTCGGGCATGTGCTCGGTCTCGCGCGTCTCACGATGGTATTCGGACGTATAACGATCGATGTCGGTCCGTGCCGCCAAGTATCCGCCGAAGCCCATTGCGATCGAGCCGGCGACGATCTCCGCGATTCCGGCGATCACGACGGTGTGCGTAGCGGCGATCGCGCCGGTAATCCCGGCTGCCAGCGCAAACGGAACGGTCAGTCCGTCCGACATCCCGATCACGACGTCGCGGACCGTTTCGGCCGCGCGCGTGTGCCTCTCGCGGTGGTAATCGACCGGGACGACCCCTCTCATGACGCGGCGCTTCGACGCGTCACGTTCCCGACCTCGATCCCGCAACGACGAACCGCGTCGAGTACATGGAGCATCCCAAGCGGCTCGCGCGGCCTCCCGACGGACGCGAAGTACGCCTCCGGATCGATGTTCAGGGTCCGCGTCTGGATCAGCGACGGCCGCACCTCACGGAAAAAGGCTTCCATCGCTTCGACCTCGGCACGATCGTCGGTGACGCCCGGATGCGTGAGCAAGTTGAGCGAGACCTGCAGACCCGCCGCGCAGGCGAGGCGGATACTCTCGAAGACATCGTCGAGCGTATATCCGACGGGCCGGTAATAAGCTGCGTAGACGCCCGCTCGGAACGACGAAAGGCTGATCCGAACGGCTTGTAATCCCACATCGATGAGCCGGCGCAGCGATTTCGGCAAGCTGCCGTTCGTGTTCAGGTTGATCGTTCCGCCCGAGATCCGCTTGCGAATCCGTTCTATCGCCCTTGCGATCGCAGGCGTCCGCAAGAGCGGCTCGCCCTCACAACCTTGCCCGAACGAGACGATTCCGTCGCCGACGCGCTCGAGATGAGCGACGGCGACCCGAACGATCTCCTCGACGTCGGGTTCATACGAAATCCGCTCTTGCGGCGACGGGATCCCCGCGTCCGGCTCTTGTTCCGAGATGCAGCCGATGCATTTCGCGTCGCAGCGCGGCGAGACGGGTATGGCAGCCTCGCCGCAGCCCAAGAAGACGTTTTGTGCGGTAAAGCAGCCGTACTCGGTCGCGCACCGGGCGAGTTGCGCGAGGAGCCGGCTCCCGGGATCCGCCGCGATTCGTTCGGCGACCCTCGCTTCGAGCATCCCGGCGGGGAAAAAGCGCGGTTGCCAGTCCGGCGGGTCGTCCGTCTTCGCGGCGGCGACGTAGAGCCGGTCGTCGACCACGCAGGCGAACGTGTAGCCGAAGAGGGGCAAGGGCGGAGCATCCGGTTCGCGTTCGTACGCCGGGAGCAGGAGACGCGTGTATCCGATCGGGAGGAGCGCGGCGACCGCGGTGCGCCGCGCGCTCCGTCCGCGCGCGACGCGCGGATGCCGTCCGGGGAGCATCGTCGTGACCGTCCCCGGCGGCGCGGCGATCAGCTCGGTCGGCATCGCCGGGCGAACGATCCCGTCGTCGGCGAGCGGGAACGCCCCTGGATCAAAAAAGACGCGCCCGCGCGCGTCGCTGTACGCGAGGCCCGCGCTCACCTCAGGTTTGCGCGAGCGCCTCGAATTCGCGCTCGACTTCCCCCGTCATGAAAGCTTGGCCCTCTCCGTCCCATTCGATGATCAGCCGCCCTCCCGGTACCCAGACGTCGACCGGCGAGCTCGCCGCGCCGCGGACGATCGCGGCCGCGGCACAGGCCGCGGCGCCCGTCCCGCACGCGAGCGTCGCTCCCGCTCCGCGCTCCCAGTGGCGCGCGCGCAGCGTCCTGCGGTCCTCGACGACGCAGAAATGGACGTTCGTCCCCTCGGAGAACGCCGGATGTCGCTCGATCTGCGGCCCGACGAACTCGAGGTCGACGCGCATCACGTCGTCCGTGAAGATGACGGCGTGGGGATTCCCCATCGAGACCGGGACATATTCGAGAGTCCGTCCGGCGATGGCGAGCTCCTGCGGGTCGCCGACCCGCGGGACCCCCAGCGCCGCGCGGACCAGGAACGGATCCCGCTCGATCACTTCCGTACGGATCGGACCGGCGAGCGTTTCGAGCGTGGCGTGTTCCGGTCCGCCCTCCTCGGCGATATAGCGCGCGACGCAGCGGATCCCGTTGCCGCACATCTCGGCTTCGCTCCCGTCCGGATTGAACATCCGCATCCGTGCATCCGCGACCCGCGAGGACAAAATGACGAGCAGGCCGTCGGCGGCAAAGCCGCGTTCGCGGTCGCACAAGGCGATCGCCAACTCTCGGTAGTCGCCGCGTTCAGCGCGCCGATCGTCGAGGACTACGAACTCGTTCTTCGTCCCGTTCATCTTCACGATGGGGACGGACGCGTTCATGTCCGGCTCGCCTCCTCCGGTTCGACCTTGATCGGATTCACGACCGCGCCCTGCGGCGAGATCGTCGAGACGGCATGTTTATACACCAGGTGCGCCTTGTGCTCGTATTCGAGGATGATCGTGAAGTTGTCGAAGCCTTTCACGACGCCCCGGAGCTGAAAGCCGTTGACCAAATAGACGACGACGGGGACGGCCTGCCGCTTCATCTCGGCCAGGTACGTATCTTGGAGCTGCGGCGCTCGCGCGCCGTAGTTATTCATAGTCAGGCTCGCGGTTCAGGCCCACCCCGGTATTTCCCTTGCCGTTTCTACGGCGGGGCCGAATGCATCGAGGGCGGAGATCGTACGCAGATCGGGCTCCGTCCGAAACCACGTCTGCTGTCGCTTCGCGTAGCGCCGCGTCGCGCGCACCAAGTGCTCGTGGAGTTCCTCCGCCGTCATGCGGCCGTGCAGATATGCGAGCGCCTCTCGGTAGCCGACGGCGTCCGAGGCGACGGCGTCGGGGCCGATCCGCTCCGCCTCTTCCAAAAACCCCGCCCCGAGCATCCGCTCGACCCGCGCCCGGATCCGTCGCTCGAGCTCCTCCCGTTCGATCGCGAGATAGAGCTTACGATAGGGGATCCTCCGGCCCTTGAGCGTCGGGAGGGACCCGCCGCTGCGGGAGGCGCCGGGAGCGCGCGCGGCCAGCGCGATCTCGAGCGCGCGCACGATGCGATAAGGATCGGACGGGGCGATCGCCGCCGCCCTCACGGGATCGAGGCTCATGAGCCACTCGTGCAGCACTTCGTGCGGATGAACGAGGGCTTCGCGCGTAAGACGACGGCGCAACGATTCATCGTAATAGGGCGCGAGCGTCATATCGCCGGTCAGCGTCCGGATGTAGAAGCCCGTCCCGCCGGCGACGATCGCGCGCTTCCCACGCGCCTGCACGTCCTCGATCGCGGCCATCGCATCGCTTGCAAAGCGGGCCGCCGAATATCGTTCGCGGGGATCGAGAAACTCGACGAGATGGTGCCGCCGGCGCGCGCGCTGCTCCGGCGTCGGCGCAGCCGTCCCGATCGTCATCCCGCGGTAGATTTGGCGCGAATCGGCGCCGATGATCTCGCCGTCGAAACGTTCGGCGAGCGCGATCGCGAGTTCCGTCTTCCCCGACGCGGTCGGGCCCGTTATGATCAGGACGCCGGCGGTCTCGGTCACATTCGCTTGAACATCCGTGCGACCGCATCGGCTTCGAGACGAACGATCGTCGGGCGCCCATGCGGACAATGCATCGGATTTTCGCACGTGCGCAACCGTGCCAGGAGCGACTCCATCTCTTGCCGGCCGAGCGCCTCGCCGGCGCGCACGACGGAATGGCACGCGACCGAGGCCCAGACCCGCTCGTTTGCACCGAGCCCCCGCACGTCGTCGTCGAGTCCGTCGAGAAAGCCGCCGACGTCGAACCCTGCGCCGCGCCGTGGAAAAGCGTGAGGCGTAGCGATCAGCCTGAAGGTCCGTTCGCCGAACGGTTCGATCTCGAAACCGGCGGCGGCGAGCGCCGGGAGCGCGGCTTCGAGTCGTTCGGCCTGCGGAGCGGTCAGTTCGAATACGTAGGGGATCAGGAGAGGTTCGAGCTGAGCGGGCCCGGCCGCGTTACGGAGCAGCATGTCGTACGCGATGCACTCGTGGGCGGCGTGCTGGTCGACCAAGACGAGCGCGTCCCCGTCGGCCGCGACGATGAAGGTGCGGGCCAGCTGTCCGAGGATGCGGGGCGCCCCGTCTTGTGCCGGGTCGCCGAAACCGAGATCGAGCGCCTCCCCGGGACCCGGCCCGCTCGCCGAGGGCGCGGCGACCGGCGCGAAGGAGATCGTGCGCTCGAGCCGCGCACCGGCGTCGCGTCGCAGCGCGGCCGTCATCGCCTCGCGGACGATCCCCACGACCTGGTCGTTGTGCCGCAACCGCACCTCGCTCTTCGTCGGATGGACGTTCGCGTCGACGTCCGCAGGCGGGATGTCGAGGAAGACGACCCCGTACGGATACCGGCCGACCATCGTGTACGTTCGGTAGGCCGCCGTCCATGCGCCCGCCAAGAGCCCGCTGCGGAGCAGCCTTCCGTTGACGAACGTCAGCTGTAGGCGTCGATCGGGCCGATCGCTCCCCGGCGGACTGATGTATCCGGCGACGCGGACTCCCATCGAGTCGACCGGGCCCAGCGGGAGGAACGCGCGCGCCGCCGCATGCCCGAAGGTATGCGCAAGGCGCGAATAGCGATCGTCTTCGATCCCGAACGTGAAGACCGGCTTCCCGTCGTGCTCGAGCGAGAACGCGATGTTCGGATAGCCCAAAGCCAGCAGCGAGAGCCACGTCGAGATCCGCGCGAACTCGGTACTCGCCGCGCGTAAGTACTCGCGTCGGACGGGGACGTTGGCGAATAAATCGCGGACGATGACGCGCGTCCCCGGCGGCGCTGCGACCGTCTCCGGTTCACCGATGACTTCGCCGAACGCCTCGATCGCCGTCCCGACGTCGCTCTGGGGGCGGCGTGAGATCAGACGGACGCGCGCGACGGCCGCGATGCTCGCCAAGCCCTCGCCGCGGAACCCCAGCGTTCGAATCCGCTGCAACCCCGCGGCTCCGTCGAGTTTACTCGTCGCATGACGCGTCAGCGCGAGCGCGAGCTCGTCGGGCGCGATCCCCTCGCCGTCGTCGGCGACCTCGATCTCCGCGAGCCCGCCGACTCGGACGCGAACCGAGATTCGCGTGGCGCCCGCATCGATCGCATTCTCGACCAATTCCTTCACGACCGATGCAGGTCGCTCGATCACCTCCCCGGCGGCGATCTGGCTGATCGCCTCGGCGTCGAGAAGTCGGATCACGTCGACGACTTCGCGGTGATGAATCCGACCATCCGTTCACGGACGAAGCAGCGCAGGTTCCACAGATCGGTCGAGTTGCGCGCACTCATCGTCGCTCGGAGCTGGATCTTCCCCTCCGTCACGTCGACGACCTGAAGCGATTGCTCGTTCCCGTCCCATAACGGGGATTCTTCGAGGATCTTGGGGAGTTCTTTACGGAGCGATTCGACGTCGAAACCGTAGGGGGCATACGCAAGGACCGTCCCGACCAGCCCGGATCTCCCGCGCGTCCAATTTTCGAACGGGTTCTGGACGAACCAGGTCAACGGGTAGATGCAGCGTCGTTCGTCCCACAACCGTACGACGACGAACGTATCGCGAATCTCTTCGATACGCCCGCATTCACCCTGAACGACGACGACGTCGTCGAGCCGGATCGGCTGCGTGAATGCGATCTGCAGCCCGGCTACCAGGTTCTCGAACACCGGGCGTGCCGCCAAACCGCCGATGAGACCGACCAGACCGGCGGACGCGAGCAGCGTCGTCCCGAGCGTGCGGATGTTCGGAAACGTCATCAGCGCCGCGGCGATCGCAAGGATCCATATGAGGACGTTGGCGGCGCGACCGACGAGGAAGACGCGGGTCTCGACCTCGCGCGCGCGCAGATCATCCGGATCGGCCAAGTTGTAACGTCCGACCGTGGCGTCGGCCAAAACGCCGACCATTGCGCTCAAACCCCAGCCGAGCGCGATGTACGTCAAGATCGTCGCCAGATGCTCGACCGGCCGCTCGTATCCGGTCGGAATCCGCGCGCCGGGTAACGCGATCAGTACAGCGACGAGCGGCAAGATGAAGGCCAGCGGCGCGCGCGCCCGCCGAACGAGCGACCGGCGCAAGCCTTGCTCGCGGCCGCGCGACGTCCGGTCGAGGGCCCAGAAGAGCACGCGGTGGACGATCGTCCCGAAGAGCAGCGCTGCGGCGACGACGACCGGTGCGATGAGCATCTCGAGTCGCGCCACCCTAGTTGCGCAGGTCGAAGAGCAACGGCTGCTCGGCGACGACCGGCCTGGTGAGTTTTCCGCGTAACGGGACTTGCGCTTCCAGCGTCGGGCGGACCGAGAGCGCGTCGGCGATCTCTCTGGCTCGCTCGACGACCGCCGGAGGCAATCCCGCCATGCGCGCGACTTCGATCCCGAACGAGCGCGACGTGCTCCCCGGCAAGACCCGATGGGAAAACACCGGCGCGCCGGAACGGGCGGTGTTCTCGACCGCGGTGACGTGATAGTTTGCGACGAGCGGACGGCCTTCCGCCAACGAGACCAGCTCGTGAAAATGCGTAGCGAAGAGGACCAGCGGCGTGCGCGTCTCGTGCTCGAGCAGAAACTCGCAGATCGCTTGTGCGATCGCCAAACCGTCGATCGTCCCCGTCCCGCGCCCGACCTCGTCGATCAGCAGCAAGCTGCGCCGCGTCGCGCGTCGCAAGATGTTCGCCGCCTCGGCCATCTCGACGTAGAAGGTCGATTGTCCCGAGGCGAGATCATCGCCCGCGCCGATGCGGGTGAAGATTCGGTCGACGATTCCGAGGGTCGCCGATTTCGCCGGGACAAACGAGCCGATCTGCGCGAGGATGACGAGTAGGCCGACCTGCCGCAAAAACGTCGACTTGCCGCCCATGTTCGGTCCGGTTAGCAGGACGAAACGAGAACGCTCGGCCTCGAGCTGCACGTCGTTGGGGACGAAGGCGGGGCCGAGCAGCGCCTCCATGACGGGGTGACGGCCGTCGGCGACGGCGATTCGGCTCTCGTCCACGAATTGGGGACGCGTGTACCCGCGCTCGACGGCGATCTGCGCCAGCGAGGCCAATACATCGGCTTCGGCGATCGCTTCCGCGGCGACCAGCAGGTCGTCGGCGCGGGCGGAGACGCGCTCGACGAGATTCTCGAACAAGACCGTCTCCAGGCGGAGCTGGCGCGTCTGAGCGCTCGCGATCGCAGCGTCCAACTCGCGCAGTTCCGGAGTGACGAAGCGTTCTCCGCCGGTCAGCGTTTGGCGCCGAACGTAGTCGCTCGGGACCATCGCGACGTTGCTCTTGCTCACCTCGATCGCGTAACCGAAGGCGCCGGCGTACTTGATTTTCAGGCTCTTGATCCCCGTCCGCTCCCGCTCCCGCTCCTCGAGGGCGGCGATCCGCTCACGCGCGTCGGTTCTCAACCCGACGCATTCCGCGAGCTCGGGCGACGCTTCGGGGCGAATCACGCCGCCGTCGGCGAGGGTCGCAGGGGGGTCGTCGACGAGCGTCCGCTCCAGGTCCCCCCGCAGCTCCTCGAAATCTCCGATCCGCTCGCGCAGCTCGCGCAAGCGGACCGGGAGCGACGCTCCCGCCAAAGCATCGCGGACGGGATCGAACAGGGCGAGGGTCCGCCGCAGAGAGGCGAGGTCACGGGGCGTCGCACGACGGAACCGCACTTTCTGCGCGATCCGTTCCACATCGAAACACCGATGCAGCAGCTCTTGCAGAGTGGTGCGGCGCGGAGCGTCGCGAACCAACGCTTCGACGGCATCGGCGCGTGCAGCGATCGCCTCGCGCGAGAGGAGCGGGGCGAGCAGCCAGCGCGCGAGCATCCGCGAACCCATCGCCGTCCGAGTCCGGTCGATGGTCGCCAACAGCGTCGCGTTCGGATTCGCACCGAGCGCTTTGGTGAGCTCGAGATGTTTACGCGTATTGGGGTCGAGCGCCATGAATCCGCTTTGCGCATAGAAGAGCGGCGGGCGCAGCGCCCCCTCGGGCGCACCCGTTCGTCTGATGAACGCGAAGATCGCATCGAGGGCCCGCCGCAGCGCGAGCGATTCGTCGAGCGAGAAGCCCTCGAACTGCTCCTGCGAACGGCCGTCGACCGCGACAGGGAGCGGCCCGGTGATCCGCGCGCCGGTCGCCTCGAGCGCTGCGACGAGCCTTTCCCGGGAGCGCGCTTCGACGTCGGCGATGATCTCAGCCGGTCCGATCCGCGCGAGCTCGGCGAGGACGTCGTCGAGCGCCGACTCTCCGGAAAAGGCCGTCGCCGCGCAATACCCCGTCGAGACGTCGGCATGCGCGAGCCCGATGACGTCGTCGATCACCGTCAGCGCCGCGAGGTAGTTGTTGCACGAGCGCTCGAGTAATTGCTCTTCGACGAGCGTCCCCGGGGTGACGACGCGCACGACGTCGCGTTTGACGAGCTTGTTGGGGACCGGAGGTTCGAGCTGCTCGGCCAACGCGACGACGCGCCGCTGCGCGACCAGCTTCGCCAGATAGCCGTCGAGCGCATGATGCGGGACGCCCGCCATGGCGATCCGTTTTCCGCCGCCGGCCTCCTTCGACGTCAAGGCGATCGAGAGAGCGCGTGCGATCGTCTCGGCGTCCTCGCCGTATGCCTCGTAAAAATCGCCGACACGCGAGAGCAAGATGGCTTCGGGATGGCGGGCCTTCATCCCAAAGTATTGCTCGAGCATCGGAGAATACGTCGTCATCGGGTGCTCGGTCGTAGTCAGATCAGACTGAGCACCGGGGTCTCGACCGGTCTTCCAGGCTCCTCGAACGTTGCGGCTCGGCGCAGCGGCGTCCCGAGCACCCCCCACGTAAAAGCTCGATCGATCCGGACGTCGATCCACGGCTCGCGTGCTCCGGCTGCGGCATCGTACGGCCTGACGTTGGGCGTAACCACCGTGACGTTGTCGAGCGTCTTGAGCGAGAGCTTCTCGCCGTCCTTGCGCGAAAAACCGTGGACGAGCGCACGGACGGTCGTCCCGACCTTGCGCTGATGATAATCCCGGACGACCCTGTCCTGGACCGCGATCAAGCGCTGCAGCCGCCGGTTGCCGACCTCGGGAGCGACTTGCTCCCAGTGCGCCGCCGGCGTCCCGCGGCGCGGCGAATAGACGAACATGAAGGCTTGGGCGAAGAGCCCGCGTTCGCACAACTCGAGCGTCCTCTCGAAATCCTCTTCCGTCTCGCCGGGAAAGCCGACGATCAAGTCGGTCGTCAACGCCCAGCCGGGCGCATAGGCGCGCAGCATCGCGACCTTCTCGAGAAATTGCTCGACCGTGTACTTGCGGTTCATCCTCCGCAGCACGGGGTTCGAGCCGCTCTGGAGCGCCAAGTGCAGTCGCGGGTTGAGCGACGGGATCGAGCCGAGCGTGCGAGCCAGCTTCTCGGTGAAGTCTTTCGGGTGCGAGGTGATGAAGGTCAGACGCTCGACGCCTTCGATCGCCGCGACCGCCTCGAGGAGATCGGCGAAATCCGCCCCGCTCGACGGCTCGCGATAGGCGTTCACCGTTTGGCCGACGAGCGTGATCTCCCGAGCACCCGCCGCCACTCTCGCCCGAACCTCGGAGACGATCTCGCTCATCGGGCGGTGATCGAAGCGTCCCCGCACATGCGGGACGATGCAAAACGTACAATAATAAGAGCAGCCGCGTTGAACGGTTACGAACGCTCGCAACGCGGCGTAGGCGTCCTCGACGCAATCGGCGACCCCGCCGAGCGGCGCCAGCAGCGCCCGCTCCACGCTCGCCTCGTCGTCGCCGAACGCGGGACGCCAGCTTGCGATCGTCTCCGCGAGCTGGGCCAGCTCCTTCGTCCCGAAGACCGCATCGACGTGCGGGACGATCGAGCGCATCCGATCCTTGTCCTGCTCCGCCAAACACCCGCAGACGACGATCTTCACCGAAGGATCGGCGACCTTGAGCGCTTTGAGCTGATTGATCCGGCCGTAGGCACGCCGCTCGGCGTTGTCGCGGACCGTACACGTATTGAGAACGAGGACCGAGGCCTCTTCCGGACGCCGGGCGATCGAATAGCCTGCGCCGATCGCTCGTTCGGCGATGAGGTCGGAATCGGCCTCGTTCATCTGACAACCGAACGTTTCGATATAGATCGTAGCCAACGGGCTCTTACTTCGCTCCTTCGCCGTCCGCTTCTTCGCGCACGATCATGTCGGTCGACATCTCACCGTAAATCGTCACCCGGCGCGTCACCCGTCCGTACCGGGTCTGGATTACGACCACGTGCGACCCGGCGGGTAGATCGCAGGCGCCCTTGGAAAGGGCGACCGGCGAGCCGTCGACGATGATCGACGAGGGCGGCGCCTCGTTGGTGTGAAGGACGAGGCGGCCGATACCTCGAGGTGCGATCGTCGCCTCGCTGCGCTCGAGGGCGAGGCTCGCGATCACCGGCCCACCGGATTCCGGGATGGTGACCGGGAGATCGCGTCCCTGCCAGCCCGCCTTCGCAACGCTGAGCGAGTGCCGCCCGATCGTGAGTCCGTCGACGAGCTTCGGACTGTGACCGATATACATCCCGTCCAGCCAGACGTCGGCCCCCGCCGGCAGGGTCGTCACGTACATGCTCCCGCTCGGCGGCGCCGGCGGCGGGGTCGCCGCCCGTACCTCCGTTACTGCCGAGAGAGCAAGCGCAAGGAGCAGATAGAGGCGCAAAAGACCACTCATCGGCGCCGAGGCGGTTCGGCGTTCAAGGGGGGCCGACCCCTGTCCGAGGCGCAACTGTGCGTGGTGATTTCTCAGGAGACGCCTCAGCCGCGCGCCGCCGAGCTCCGTCCGGCGACCGTCGCGATCGTCGGGCGGGCCAATGTCGGGAAGAGCGCCCTCTTCAACCGTTTGATCGGCCGCCGATTGGCGATCGTCGAGGACACGCCCGGGGTCACGCGCGACCGTATCTACGCGCTTGCAGAATGGCGCGGTCGTACGTTCAGCCTCGTCGACACGGGCGGGATCGACCTCGATCGTCCCGGCGACGAGATCGCGGCGGGGACTCGGGCGCAGGCCGAGATCGCCGCCCGCGACGCCGACGTGATCGTCTTCGTCGTCGACGCGATCGAAGGGCGCAACCCGGCCGACGACGAGGTCGCCGCGGTCCTGCGCCGGACGCACAAACCTCTGATCCTCGTCGCGAACAAGGCCGAATCGCCGCGTGTCCTCGACGCGCTCCCGGGGGAGTTCGCGTCCTTGGGTCTGGGGACGCCGCTCCCCGTCTCGGCGCTGCACGGTAACGGGACCGGCGACCTCCTCGACGCGATCGTCGACCTGCTCCCGCCGCAGGCGCCCGCACCCGCAACGACACACGAGATCGCGGTCGCGCTGATCGGTCAACCCAACGTCGGGAAGAGTTCGCTCCTCAACGCACTCCTCGGCGAAGAACGCGCGATCGTCTCCGCCGTCCCCGGGACGACGCGTGATGCGATCGATACGATCTTCACGTACAACGATCGCGTGATTCGGCTGATCGATACCGCGGGACTTCGCAAGAAGCCCACCGTCGGCGGGTCGATCGAGTACTATTCGTCGTTGCGCGCCCTCGGTGCGATCGCGCGCTGCGACGTCGCTCTGCTCCTCATCGACGCCCTGCGCGGGCCGCTTGCACAAGATCGCCGGCTTGCGGGGATGGTGATCGAGGAGCGGAAAGGGCTCGTCATCGTTGCGAACAAGTACGACCTCGTGCGCCGGCAAGGAAGTTACGCGCAATCGGAGCTGATCGAGGCCGTCCGCGGGGCGATGCCGTTTACGAGCTTTGCGCCCGTCACGTTCTTATCGGCGCTGACGAAGCGCCGCCTAGGGAGCCTCATGCCGAACGTCTTGCGCGTGGCGGAGAATCTCGATCGCCGTATCCCGACGCCGCAGCTCAACGACGTCATCCGCGATGCCGTCCTGGCGCACCCGCCTCCGATCGCCGCCGGCCGCCCGCTGCGCATCTTCTACACCTCGCAGCCCGGGACGCATCCTCCGCTGTTCGTCATGCATTGCAACGATCCGGATCTGGTCACGCCGGCTTACCGGCGTTTCCTCGAGCACACCTTGCGCGCGAACTTCGACTTCACCGGTGTCCCGCTGACGATCGAGTTTCGCGAACGTCGCCGCGAGGAAGAGCGGTGAGCGACGCCCTCCGCGCGGCTGTGATCATCGTCGGCGCGTTCCTCGCCGGCTCGATCCCGTTCGGGCTCGTCGTGAGTCGTTTTTTCTATCGCGTCGATCTTCGCGCGCAGGGGAGCGGGAACATCGGCGCGGCGAACGCGCTGCGCACGCTGGGGAAGGCGCCGGCGCTGGTCGTCCTCGTCCTCGATGCACTCAAGGGCGGTATCCCCGTCGCGGTCGCCGCCGGCTGCGGCGCCGGCGGGACGTGGCTCGCCCCCGCCGCCGGGGCCGCGGCGATTCTGGGTCACGTCTTCACGCCGTGGCTCCGATGGCGCGGCGGGAAGGGTGTTGCGACGCACCTGGGTGTCTTGATCGCACTCGCCTGGCCGGCCGCCGCCGCCTTCGGCGTCGCTTGGGTGGGATTCGTCGTCCTCACGAAATACTCGTCGGTCGGATCGCTCGCAGGGACGATCGTCTCGGCGTTCGCCCTGGGGCTGACCGGCGAACTCTGGCCGACCGCTTACGGCGCCTTCGCGGTCGCGTTGATCGTCTTCACGCATCGCGCGAACATCCGCCGCCTGCGCGCCGGGACCGAGCACCGGTTACGAAGATCGGCGTGACGGCCGCGCACCGAGGGGCTTCGCCGATCGGCGGGGAGGACGGGTATCTCCGCGCTCTCGGCATGATTGCCCCACCTCCGCGGTAAATGGCGCGATAATGATCTCTTCGAACGACTTTCGCAACGGCATCACCATCGTGGTCGACGGCCAACTCTGGACCGTGATCGAGTTCTTGCATGTGAAACCGGGCAAAGGCTCGGCGTTCGTCCGGACGCGGCTGAAGAACGTCAAGACCGGTGCCACGGTCGAACGGACGTTCCGAGCCGGCGAGAAAGTCGAGCGTGCGATCGTCGACAACCGCGAGATGCAGATGCTCTACAACGACGCCGAGGGCTATCACTTCATGGATAGCGAGACCTACGAGAACATCGTCATCCAACGTGAGCTCATCGGCGATCCGGCCGACTTCCTCAAGGATGGGATGAAGGTAGCGGTCCAGTTCTACGAGGGAAATCCGATCGGCGTCGATTTACCCGCCCACGTCGAGTTGAAAGTCGAGGAGACCGAACCGGGCTTCAAGGGCGATACGGCGACCGGGGCGACCAAACCGGCGAAGCTCGAGACCGGCGCGACGGTTCAAGTCCCGCTGTTCGTCAATCCGGGCGATATCGTACGCATCGACACGCGCGACCGCCGATACATCGGCCGCGTCTCGTAAAGGCCGCACGGCCCTCGCCGCTCTCCGCGGCCCAGGCTAGGGCAGGCCGTCGGGCACACAGAACGCTGCGCGGGTGTCGGAAGAGCTAGGTCGCGTGGTACGCACGAAGCGGCTCGTCTCCGAGCTTCGTACGGCGCCGGGAGCCGACGAGGAGCCGGAATCTTCGGCCGGCGATACGGCCGTCTCGCGGTGAAGGTACGGTTCAAGCTTCGGCGCCTACGGAAGATCGGGATTGCGCTCATGCTGGCGGCGGTCGCCGGCGCAGGCGCGGCCGTCCTCTACGCGCTGCCGAAGAACACGCTCCCGGGCGCGAATCGCATCGCCGATTTCGTCTTGCTCAACGATGCGCTCTTTTGGGCCCGCGATCAAAGGATTTTCGAGGCTCTGCACATCCGGTCGCCAAACCTCGACCGGGAGAACCGCGACCTGCGGCTGATCGCGATCGACGAAAATTCCCTCCTCCCGCCGCCCGCCGGCTTCGGAGCGTGGCCGTGGCCCCGACACATCTGGGGAGACTTGCTCGAGAAATTGCACCGCGCCGGCGCCAAAGTCGCGGTGTTCGACGTCCTCTTCCCCGACCCGGCGCAAGACCCCAAAGAAGATCGCGCGTTCGCTCGCGGGCTCGCAGCCCAACCGACGGTCCTGGCATATGCGATCGACACCACCTCGACGGGTCGGCTGGGTGTCGAGAATCTCACCCCAACCCTCGCCCGGCATGCAACGAACATCGGCTACACGACCGTCGACGATCCGGGAGGTTGGCTCATCGGACAATTCTTGACGATCGGCGCGACCGACGAGACGGGTCGTGCGACGGAGTATCTCTCGACGGCGGCCGCGGCGAGCGAATATTTCACCGGGGAGAAGATCTTCGGCGTCGATCCTTGGGACGCGAGGATCGGCCGGACGCGAATCCCGCTCGACGGTGAGGGATATCTGCTGATGCTTCCTTTCAAGACCGTCGAGCTGCAACAGCAAGAGGGGCGTGTCGGGGCGACGCAAGAGACGATTCCGTTCGCGCAAACGCTCGGCGTCGCCGATGCGTTCAAGCTGTCGGATCGGGATCTGCGCGCGTTCGTCCGAGGAAAGGTCGTCATGATCGGGGCGACCGCGCAAGGGATGGGCGACTTCGTCGTGACCCCCGACGGACGATTCCCCGGCGTCTTTGCGAACTTGCGCTTCATCGATCAGCTGCTGACCCATAGGTTCATCGCCCGGGTCCCGCCCTGGCTCGATCTGGCGCTGATCATCCTGCTCCCGCTCGTCGTCGGCCTGCTCATGACGCAGCTCCACGAAGGAATCGGGATCGCGCTCACCGCCGCCGCCGTTGCGATCTACAGCCTCATCGCACTCTCCGTCTACGGGCTGACCCTGCACTGGATCGATCTCATCCATGTCGACGGCGGGATGCTGGCCTCGGCGCTCTTCGTCGCCTTCTATCGCGTCGTCACGGAAGGTGCGGACAAGCGTGCGATCAAGGAGCTGTTCGGCAAGCACGTCAGCCGCGCTCTGGTCGAGCAGATGATCGACAGCGACGATCCCAAGGGCGCGCTCGACCTTTCCGGTAAACGCGTCAAGGTCACGGTCTTCTACTCGGACATTCGCGGCTTCACCGCGATGTCGGAGAAAATGACGCCCGAGCAGATCTACGGCCAGCTCAACGAGTACTTCGAAGCGATGTGCGCGATCGTCTTCAAGTACGGAGGCTACGTCGACAAGTTCATCGGCGATTGTCTGATGGCGGTGTTCTCCGCGCCGAATCCGACACCCGACGATGCACTCAAAGCCGTCACCGCGGCGCTCGAGCAGCAAGAGAAGATCGCGCAACTCTCGGCGGGTTGGGCGGCCGCGGGGAAACAAACCTTCACCGTCGGGATGGGGATCAACACCGGCGAGGTCGTCATGGGGAATCTCGGCTCGAGCGAGCGGATGAATTACACGGTGATCGGCGACAGCGTCAACACCGCGGCGCGGCTATACGACGTCGCCAAAGGCGGTCAAGTCATCATCAGCGAGTCGACATACGACGAGGTGAAGGACCACTTCATCGTGCGCGAACTTCCCCCGGTCGCGGTAAAGGGTAAGAGTTCGCCGCTTCGCACCTTCGAAGTCGTCGCCCGCCTCGAGCCCGGACAACCGAACACCTCCGAGCTGCTCGATCCGAGCTCCGCCCACCAAACGGCGATCGGCGCGGACCGCTAGGCGCCCTCGGCCGGACGAAACCGGCGGCGCGCTCGGCGGTTCGTCGGATAGCATGGATCTCTCGATCGTCTCTTCCGCCGGCTTGTTCGTTGTCGGCGTCGCGGCGAGCATTCTGGGCGCGCTCGTCGGCGTCGGCGGAGGCTTCGTCGCAGTCCCGACGATGCGTCTGTTCTTCGGTATCGCGCCCGGGTCGGCCGCCGGGACCTCGCTCGTCTTCGTCCTCGCGAACTCGATCGCCGGGACGTTCGGCTACTTGAGAACGGGGTTCGTCAACGTCCGGATGGCGATCTTCCTCGCACTCGCCGCGATCCCGGGCTCGATCGGCGGGGTCATCGTCCTGCGCTTCGTCGCTGCCCCACAATTCGACGTCATCTACGGCGCCTTCATCATCGTCGTCATCGGAAGCCTCCTCTGGCGCCGCAGGCTCGTCGCGACACGAGAGACCGCACCGCCGTGGACGCCGCGCCTCGCGGCGCTGACGGTCGGGATCGGCTTGTTCGTCGGCTTCCTCAGCAGCTTCTTCGGGATAGGCGGAGGGCTCATCGTCGTCCCGTTCATGCTCTTGGCGATGCACGTCCCGCCGAAGGTCGCGGCGGCCACCTCGATCATCTTCATCACTTTCTCGACGCCGGTCGGCGTCATCACGCACCTGCTCGCTGGCGACGTCGATTGGGCTTTGGCGGTCCCGCTCGTCCTCGGCGGACTGGTCGGCGGAACCGCGGCTCCTCAGATCAGCAGGCGCTTGCGCTCAGCGCATGTCGTCAATCTCCTGATGTTGGCACTAGGGTTGGCTGCCGTTGGTCTCGTCGCGCGGCACGTCGCTCGATAGAGACTTCCCGTACTTCGACGACTTCGAAGACGACGATCGTACGCCGGCACCGGGCACAGCGTGCGTGAACCGGCGGCTTGCGCTTGCGCAACACTTCGAGGCGGCACTTCTCGCAGCGGACGATGTAGCGCTTTTCGCTCCCGTTGAGCGGCGGAGCGGTCCCCAGATCGTGATAGATCGAGCTCAAGCCGAGCTCTTTCATCTTCCGCTTGAACGCGGGCGTGTGCCCGGGGTTCTCGCCGCGCGCGTAGAGCCATGCGTGGATCATCTCGTGCAGGAGGGTCTCGCGCAACGCCGCCGGGTTGTCCTTGAAGTGCTTGGGCGAGAGTTCGATCAACGGGGGCTTGTAGGTGATCCGTCCCGCGAGGTTGCCGAACCGTGCGTTGTAGGCGATGCGGTGCGCCGGGATCTCTCCGTTGAAATGCAGGTTGTTCAGTTCGGCGAAGAGGAGCTGGAGCTCGGCCACGTCAGGCAGCACGGGACGAGGGATTCGTCGTGCACGGCGGGGTAAACTGCCGTTGCGCGTGCGCCACTCACCCCCCGCGCGCGGCCTGCCGCCGCGCATCTACCTCCCGATTCTCGCCGTCTTCGCGGTCGCGTTCCTGGCCGCGATGGCGTACTTGCTGCGCATCGGCTTGGGGAACACCGGGACGGTTCTCGGCCCCTCGATACAACCGACGCCGGCCGCGCAACTCCGCGGCGTTGCGAAACCGCCGCCCGGAGCCTCGACGCGATGAGGCCGCCTCGACGATGACCTCGCCCGACGCCGTCACCGTGGGATTTCAAGGTGAACCGGGCGCGTTCAGCGAGGAGGCCGCCCTGGCGCTGCTCGGCGACGCACGCCCGGAGGGCTTTCGCAATTTCGACGCGCTCGTCGAAGCGGTCGACGCGGGCCGTGTGACCTACGGTCTACTCCCGGTCGAAAATTCGATCTACGGTCAAATCGCGCGCTCCTACGACTTGTTGTGGGCGCATCCGGCGCTGCGCATCGTCGACGAAACGATTCACCACGTCGTCCAAGCGCTGATCGGGGTTGCGGGAGCGACGCTCGATGGGATCCGAGAGGTCCGCTCCCATCCCGTCGCGCTCGAGCAGTGCCGGCGCCTCCTCGATGCACACCCCCGGTGGAATGCGGTCGTCGTCGAGGACACGGCCGGTGCGGTCCGCGAGATCGCCCAGCGCGGCGATCCGGCGATCGCGGCGATCGGCCCCGCCTCGGCGGCGGCCCGTTACGGCGCCGTCGTCCTACGCGACAACGTGCAGGACGACGAGGACAACTACACCCGCTTCTTCCTGATCTCGCGCGGCGCCCCGCCGCGGCGCAACCTCGGCCGGGCGTGCGTCGCGATCGGGCTGTTACGTGCCGACAAGCCGGGGACGCTGCGCGATGCCCTCTCCGCCTTCGCCGATGAGGCGATCAACCTGCGCTCGATCGTCTCGCGTCCGTCCCGCTTCGGGCCTTTCACCTATCGCTTCTACTGCGAGGTCGAGGGCGTCGACCGCGTCAAGCTCGACCGAGCGCTCTCGCGCATCGCCGGAGAAGCGAAGATCCTCGGGATCTACTGATGTCGCCGACGCCGCCTCCGATCGAAGCCGGCGGCTTCGCCGCCTATTACATCTACGACGTCGCCGACACGATCGATCTCGCGCGGCTCGAGAGTCTGCGCGGTGCAGGCGTCGAACGGGCACCCCTCCACCTGAGGCGGACCGCCTCGTCCGAGTTCATCCAATTCCCGATCGCGCCGGTGGTCGTCCGCCTCGACGCCCGCGGCGCAGCATATCGGCTGCGTGCGAAGATCTTCGATTACGGCGTCGTCTCGTTTCGCTTCGCCTTCCCGTTCCGCGGGACGTGGGAAGAGTTCGCCGCGATGACGCGCCGGTTGCGGGCCGACGAGTCGCTGGGTGCGACCGCCCGATCGACCCTCGACCTCCTACTCGGCCAGCTCGAGCCCGCCCTCGCCGAGCCGCATCCGCCGCGCCTCGAAGAGTACGCCGTGTGTCATGTCGACAGGTTCGCCGAAGCGGTCGGCGGGGCCGACCTCCTCGATCGCTACGGCGCTTCACTCGCGCAACTGATTTTGGGCGAAGAACGACGGCTCATGCGCAGCGAGCAGGAGGAAGCGCTCCGCGTCAACTTCGCCTATTATGAGGACGAATTGACCGTGATCCACTGGGAGACGGCGTTCGTCTACGATCGCGCCGATTCGGCTCAGGCCACCGAAGACATCCTGGAGTTTGCGAATACACAGCTGGTCGAACTACGCACCTACGATGCTTACCTCGACGGTGAACTCGATGCCATCTATCGTCTGGGCCCGGAGCGGCCCGTGGGGAGGTTCTTCCGGCATCGCGCGAGCAAATCGGCGGAACGGCTCCGCTATCTCATCGTCGACGTCCTCGAGATAACCGACCGCGTCAGCAACGCGCTCAAGATCATCGGCGACGCCTACTACGCGCGGCTCTACCGCGGCGCCGCCGGCCGGCTCGGCTTGGCCGATTGGCAGCGGCAAATCGACACGAAGCTGCGCAGCGTCGAAGAGATGTATCGCTTCTCACAGGACCGGATACGGCATGCGCGCGACGAGGCCCTCGAGCTGATCATCATCGTCCTGATCTTGATCGAGGTCGTGACCGGGATCCTCGCGCTGCGACACTAGCGCGACCGCGCCGTGGCGCCGCCGGGGAAGAGGCCCCCGTGCGCGAGGCGAGACCGATATCCTTTGTCAATTCGTCGAGCGCATCCGCCCGAGGTCGCCGCGGCCACGGCGAAGCCCACAAAGTAGGCTCGGGCGCTCGAGGCGAAGCCTCCGGAGTCGTGCCGGTGGTGGAACGGATCTACATTTATCCGATCAAGTCGATGGACGGCGTATCCGTGAGCACAGCGACGATCGGCGTCGCGGGCGGACTCGCCGGAGATCGTGAGTTCGCCTTTTTCGACGAGTCGGGGAACTTCGTCAACGGCAAGCGCTATCCGAAGATCATCCAACTGCGTGCGCGCTTCGATTTGAGGACGCGTCGCGTCACGCTGCGAATCGACGGGGCGGTGACCTATTCGCTCGACGACGACCGGGAAGAGCTCGCCAAAGCGGTCGGAGATTTCCTGGGTATCAAGGTCGGACTCCGCAGCGATCCCGCCGGCTTCCCCGACGACGTCGAAGCGCACGGCCCCACGATCGTCGCCCGCGAGACGTTGGCGGAGGTCGCTCGCTGGTTCCCCGAACTCTCGCCGGCACAAATGCCGCCGCGCTTCCGTCCGAGCATCCTGATCGGCGATTGCGAACCGTTCTGGGAGGATCGCCTCGTCGGTCCGAAAGGTGCGCCGGTCGAATTTTCCTTGGGAAACGTAAACGTCACGGGGGCGAAGATCTGCGCGCGGTGCGCGGTCCCCGCACGCGATCCGAACAGCGCGAAGGAGCATCCCCGCTTTCAGCGGATCTTCGTATCGCGCCGTAAGGAATCGATCCCCGACTGGGCCGAGCCCTCGCGGTTCGATCACTTCTATCGTCTCGCGGTCAACACGTCGATCGGCCCCTCCGAAATCGGGAAGACGATCGGCATCGGCGATCCCGTCACCCTCCGCGCGAATGCCCCTGCATAGGATCGCGCCGCGCCTTTTCGCTGTAGACGCGCAATTCGGAGATATCGCGGGGGAAGAGCAAACCGAGCGTCCAATCGAGCGCGACGCGGACCTTGCGATCGAGCCCCGGCAGGCGTAGGAGATAATAGGTCCGCCACAAGACCCAAGCCGGGAAGCCGGTGACGATCCTCCCGCGCCCGATCTCCGCGATCCCGCGACGGGCACCGAGCGAAGCCATCATCCCGAGCGACGCATAGACGAACGGTCGAGCCGGCTCGCCGCGTAACGTCGCGACGATGTTGTCGGCCAGAACCGGTCCTTCGCGAATTGCATGCTGTGCCGTCGGCGGATAGGGGACCCCGTCGGGTCCCGGGATCACGGCGGCGTCGCCGATCGCCCAAACGCCCGGTCGTCCGGGGACGGACATATCGGCCTGCGTCACGATCGCGCCGCCCCGCCCGTGCTCGACGGGCAAGCTCGCGACGAGCGGCGACGGACGTGCACCGGCGCTCCACACGATCGTACGCGATGCGAATCGCCGCCCGTCGACGAGCGTGATCCCGTCCTCGTCGGCGCTCGCGACGTTCCTCCCGATCACCACCTCGACGCCGCGTCGGGAAAGGCTGCGTGCGGCGTAATCGCCCATCTCTTGCGGGAGCTCCGGCAAGAGCCGACGCCCGCCCTCGATGAGGACGATTGCGATCTCGTCGGGCGTGATGGTGCGATAGAACGCCCCGACGCTCTTGAAAAAGTCGCTCAGCTCGCCGGCCGCTTCGACGCCCGTATAACCGCCGCCGACGATGATGTAGGTGAGCAGGCTCTTGCGCCGGTCACGAGGCGCGATATCGGCGAGCTCGAGCGTCGAGATGATGTGATTGCGCAAGGTCTCGGCGTCCTCGAGCGTTTTGAGCGGGAGCGTATGCTCGGCGACGCCCGGCAAATCGAAGGTCGTCGGCGCCGCTCCCAGCCCGATCACAAGCTGATCGTAGCCGAGTTCTCCAACGGTCCCTTCGATCGGATGGCGGTGGCGTACCGTCTTTGCGTCCAGATCGATCGCGACGACTTCGCCCAACACGAAACGCGTCGTCCGCAACTCTGCGCGAACGGGCGTGACGACGTGGCGCGTCTCGAGACTTCCCGAAAAGACCTCGGGGAGCATCGGCGTGAAGAGCAAGTAGTTCTCCCGGCTCAGGAGCGTGACTTCGGCTTCCCCAGGCCGCAGCCGATGCTCCAGACGCCGCGCCGTCGCGACGCCGGCGAATCCTCCGCCCAAAATCAGGATTCGCGGCAGGGCTCCGCTGTTCGCTCGCTCTACTTGCACGCTCATGACTGATCGGCCGCCCGACTTCGCGCTCCTGCGGCGGATCGAGAGAATATCGTCCACGTGCCGAGCAGCCGTAGCCTCGCCCTGATCACGGCGGTCGTCCTCTTCATCGCCTGGCGTCTCTCACCGCCGGCCGGCCGCCCCGGTCCCCCAATGCGCGACTTCGAAGCCTATTACGCGGCCGGCGCGGCCCATGATCGCGGCGACGACCCCTATACCCGCGCGCTTTGGAAGACGGAACGGACGATCGAAGGCGTCGATCCTTCCCATGAAGAGCTGCTCCCCTACGTCGGGCCGGCGGTCGCGCTACCGGCGTATGGTCTCCTGGCGAAGTTGCCGTATGAGACGGCACATCGCGTGTGGGGAGGACTGCTCGGGCTGATGCTCGGGGTCGCGCTGTTCGGGATGCTCTACCTGTTCGAGGCGCGTCCCGGCTGGGAGACCTTGGCCGGGAGCCTGGTGTTATGCAACGCGTTCGGGCCGCTCACGAGCGACGTCGCGCTCGGGCAGGTCGCCCTCGTCGGATTCGCCGGCATCGTGATCGCAGCCGTCGCGCTGCGCCTGCGCCATACGGTGGGCGCGGCGATCGGGGCGATCATCGCGGCGGCGCAACCGAATCTCGCGTTGATCCTCCTCGCACGCTTGCGCGAGAAACGCAGCCTCATCGCATTCGCCCTCGCGTTTGCGGTCTTCGTCGCGGCGACGCTCGTCGCGTCCGGCGGCGTCTCGGGCACTTTACGCTACCTCGAGCTGCTGCGCGAACACGGCGCCGTGGAGCGGTTCCTCGCGATTCAGATCACGCCCGTTGCGATCGCATGGGAGCTGGGCGCGAGTCGACGCCTCGCCGAGATCGTGGGCGGGCTCGTCTCGCTCGTAGCGCTGACCCTGGCGGTCGTCGGCGTTCGGCGCGCCCGGGCGAACGAGACGCGTCTGGCGATAGCGTGCTGCGCGCTCCCGTTCGTCGTCCCGTTCTTCCACGAACACGACTTCGTCGTCATGCTCTTCCCGGCGATGTACCTCGCGATCCGCGCGCGGGGCCGTCCGCTCACGCTGGCCGCGATCGGGACGTCGTTCATCGCCGTCGACTGGCTCGGCCTGGGTCAGCGTCCGACGGGGATCCCGCAGAGTCTCGCGATGGCGTTCGCCGCCGTCTGCGGTTTCGCGCTGCTCGCCGACACGCGCGATCCGCGGCGCTTTGCGGGGCTGGTGGTCTGCTGCCTCGCGCTCCCGGCGGCGGTCGCCGCCCGTGCGCATCCGGTCCCGATTTGGCCGGATATGCTGCCCGCCCACTTCAATCCGCCGCCACAGCTCGACGCGAGCACAGTCTGGCATGCCGAGCAAGCGTCGAGCGGGCTCGAGCAACCGGCGCGACTGTGGGCGATACTCAAACTCGGGACGTTTGTCGGCTGCGCGGCCTTGTGGCTCGCACTGATTCAGATGTCGACGTCGAGGAAATCATCGAACGGGCCGAGCTGGTGGGGGCGGAACCCCTTGAGATCCGAGTTGAACGCGTACCGATCGTCGGGGATCGAGAGGACGACGGTCGGGACGTCGCGCGTAATCTGGTCGACGATGAAGTCGACCAGCGGCTGACGCGCCTTGGCGTCGTAGAGACGTTTGAAGCGTTCCATCGCACGATCGACCCGGGGGTTGCAGTAGCGGACGTCGTTCTGACCGTTGGGCGGGATGTTTTTACACTCGTACAGGCTCGAGAGATCGGCGATCGGATCGCCGCCCCATGAAAAGATCGAGACATCCCACTTCCCGTTGTAGATGATCCCGCCGCTCTGATACGTCCCGAAATAGAGCGGCGCGGGGTAGCGCCGAACGTCGATGTCGACGCCGATCTGCCTCCACCAGCCGCGGATCAGTTCGATCTCCGAATCGATATCCGGCGCACCCGTGCTCGACACGAAGACCAGATCGAGCCGAACGCCGCCCTTCGTCCGGATCCCGTCGGGCCCGCGCCGCCAGCCCGCCGCATCGAGGATCCTATTCGCCTTGGCAAGATCGAAGGCGACAAACGGGACGTCGTGATGGAACGGGTTGGCCGGTGAGATCATCGACTCTTGGAGGATCCCCAGGCCGTGGCCGATCTTGTCGAGCAGCGTCCTGCGGTCGGTCGCCAAACGTAACGCCTCCCGGACCGCCCGATCGCGCATCGCCGGACGCTGTACGTTGAAGTCGAGATGAGCGAAAAAGTAGCTCGGCTGTTGGAGGATCGTCGTCCCCGGGATCGCTTTGATCCGCGGTACGAAGTTCGCGCTCGCGTTCGCCCACATGTCGATCTCGTGCGTCTCCAATTGGGTCAAGACCGTATTCCGGTCCGGGATGACCTTGAAGACGATCCGCTCGAGCTTCGGTCGGCCCCGAAAGTAATAGGGGTTGGCTACGAGCTCGACCGAATCACCGCGCTTCCAGCTCGCGTACTTGAACGGTCCGATCCCGACGGGCAGCGCGTTGTACGGGACGTCGTTGATGTTCGGGTAGCGCGCCAGGAGATGCTTCGGCAGGATGCACGGATTCGCACCCGCGCTCCCGAAAAACGTATACTCGAAGCCGGCGAGCGGCTCTTTCATGTGCAGCACGACGGTATACTTGTCCGGCTCGTCGACCTTCCGGATGAGATCCCAACCGTCACGGCTCACCTCGTTGTTCGCCGGATTGAGGACGACGTTGATCGAGAAGACGACGTCGTCCGCATCGAAGGGCGCCCCGTCCGACCATTTGACCCCGCGCCGCAAATGGTAGGTGATCGTCTTGCCGTCCTTGCTGATCCCGCCGTTGGCCTGCGTCGGAACGACCGTCGCGAGCTCCGGGATCGCCCGGTTCCGCGCATCGGTCTTCGTCAACCAGGCCATCGTGAGCGACGACATGTACGCGAGCGTCAGCTGCTGCTCGAGATGCGGATTGAGGCTCCTGATGTCTTGCCCGGTCGCGAAGCGCAGGACATGGGGGATCGTCCAGGGGTGACGCGCTTGCGCCGTCGCGCCGCTTGCACATAGCGTGCACAGCAGCGCGACGAGTACGCCGAATTCAGCGCATCGTTTCCGGATCAATCCCGTTGTTGCGACAAAACGCGACGTAGGCGGCCGGCGAGATCTCCGACGGTTTGATCTCGCTCCGCCCGCCCCAAAAGACGTTGGTATATCGTATCTCTATCCCGGCCTCGGCCAGGTGGCGGTCGATCGCGGCCTTGTGCGCCAGGATGACGTCCTTTTCGGTCCCGTGCGCGACGCCCATGATGTTGACGTTGTGAAACTCCGGGCCGCCTTCACGCCAGTAGGCGTGCGTCATGATGTGATGCCGGCCGACCTCGCGCCCTGCGTCGAGCTCGCGGCCGGGAGGGACCGCCCAATGGAAGAGCGCGTTATACCGCGTGACGCGCCGATTCCCTGCGACCGGTTTGACGTGCTCGAGGAAGGTCGAAAACCGGCCGATGACGCCGCGCCGTTCCAAAGCGTGCGCGACGCGATAAAACGTGGCCTGATCGACGCCCGCTTCTTCGGCGCGTATCCGCCAAACGTCGCGGACGATCTCATGGGGCGCAAGTTCGCGCTTGAGCGTCGTGAGGACACGCCACTCGAGCTCGTCGAGCTCGACGACCTCCGGCGTGACGGCGTCGGCCAAGACGTCGGCCCGACTCCCGGGTTCGAGACCTTTTCGACGAACGTGACCGACGCCGAGCGTGAAGAGTTTCTTGGCCGGCATCAAGCGGAAGCGCTCCGCACCGACCCGCTGTGCGAGATAACGCGCGTGCTTCTCGATCGAGAAGCCTTGGGGAACCTTGAGCGTCGTCCAGAGGCGGTATTGCGACCCGGGGGTGAGGCTGTCCGTCGTACGGATGACGACATGACCGGAAAACGGATCCTGGGTGAACATGAAGTCGAAGGCCGCGTCGAGCTTCTCCGGCGGAACCTGCCAGGCCGCAAGCGCCCCGGCGGCGAGGTTCGTCGCCATCAACGTCTGCCGCACCCGTCGAATCGTCCCGGCCTGCATCATCGCGACGATCCGCTCGAGGACGGTTTCGACCGGGACGCCCGAGCGCGCCGCGATCTCACCGAACGGATCCTCGAGAAAACCGGCGATGCGGTCCTCGGAGACGGCGAGGATGGCGGCGTTGACCGGATCGTCGATCCAAACGGGAAGCGTACTCGACATAGGATCGTTCGCCTCTAGGGGCCTTGTACCGCCGCGATCTCACCGGTGGCGTAGAGATACGTCTGCTCGGCTTGACGCAGCGAGTAAACGGCGTTCACCTGATCGACGAGCGCGGTCGTGTACTGGTTCTGCGCGTTGATCAAATCGGTGATCGCGGCGACGCCGACCCGGTATTGCGCCTGGGTTGCTTGTAAGTTCGTCACCGCGCTCGTGTATTCATATTGCACCTGATCCAACCTCGCTTTCGCCGAGATCAGCGCGACGAGCGCCGACTTCACGGAATTTTCGATGCTGAGCTTGGTCGAATTCAAGTTCGCTTGCGCGATGTCGAGGTTCCCCTTCGCCTGCAGGATCTTCCCCTCGGTGATCCCTTGATCGAGGAACGGGAGCGGGACCGTCAATGTCAGCCCGATCTGGTTGGTGTTCCGGAACGTCTGGCCGACGATGTCGGTCGAGGCCGTTCCCCAGGACGCCGAACCGGTAAGCGTAGGCGAATAGCCCAGGTATGCGGCCCGCAAAGCGTACCTGGCGGCATCGACCTGTTTCACGGCTTGGTCGTAGTCGGGGCGAAGTGCCAGCGCGCGTGCAACCGCCTGCTCATACGACGGGATCGGGATCGTCGAGATCGAGCCCGTCGAACTGAGCGGCGCATCGTCCTTCGGTTGCACGTTCACGTTCGGATCGAGCCCCAACGTCGTCGCAAAGTTCGCCAGCGCGGCGAGCTCGTTGCCCTGATCGGTGACGAGCGTCGCCCGCGCTTGGGCGGCCTGAAACTCCAATGGAGCGACGGCCGATGCCGCGGCGGTCCCGGCGGCGACTTGCGCTTGCACGAGCGCGACTTGGGCTTCGGCGTTACGCAGCGACGAGACCGCGGCGGCGGTCGTCCGCTGCGCGGCCAGTGCTGCGTAGTAGGCCTGCGCGACATTGTTGGCGACGGTCTGAGCTTGACGGCGATAGGCGTCGATCGTCGCGTTTTGCGTCGCCTTCGCACTGCGGAGCTGCGCGAGCAAATTGCCGCCGTCGAAGATCAGCTGTTTCAGGGTGAGCGAAAGGGAATTGCTCGTAAAGCTGTTGACCGCCGAGGAGGCCGCACCGACCGTCCCGGGGGCCGACGCTCCTCCGCCGGTGCTCGTCCCGACGTTCCCGCCCCCCGGTTGCCGATTCGTATGCGTGCTCGTCCCCGTCCCGGTGACGCTGGGGAAAAACCCGAGTTGGGCCGCGACGACGGGAGCCGTATTCACTTCGACGCTACCGCGCGCAGAGGCCATGAGCGGCGACTTTGCAATGCCGATCGCGATCGCTTGCTGCAAATCGACGATCTGCGGGATACCCGGGGCGGCGATCAGAGCCGTCGCGCCCGGCACCGGCGAGCCGTATGCCGGATAGGGGAGCGAGGTCGGTTGGTTGGCCGGCGGCAGGGTCGGCGGGACCGACGGGATGATGCTCGGCGCCGTCGGCTGTCCGAACAGGAAGCTCGGCGTCGGGAGCGGCAGAGCGGGACGGCCCGTCGCCGTCGGGATGGGGGTAGGCCGAGCGGCCGGCTGCGCGTTGGAAAAGGACGCGGCGAGGATGACCAACGCCACAGCAGCGAGGCCTCCGGCCAGTGGCCGTAGAGAGGTCATTGCGGACTGTTACCCGGTTGCCCGCCTCTCTGTCCGTCGGGCTTACCGCTTCGGAGCCGCCCGCTCGGACCCGGATTGGCGATCGCGACGAGGCTTCCGTTTTGCAGGGCATCCGGTCGCGTCGTGATGACGACCGTCCCCGGCCTCACTTGAGGACTCAATACCTCGGAGAGTGTATCGGTCTGCAAGCCGACCTCAACCGGGACCGCTCGTGCCTTGTTGTCGGGGCCGACCGTGAAGACGTTTGCGCCGCGATCCCCGACGAAGACGGCCGAGCGCGGCACGACGATCGTGTTCCTGTGAACATCCTTGAGGACCGTCACCGAGACGAGCTGCCCTCCTCGCAAGCTATTGTCGGGATTCGGCATCACGATCTGCGCCTGGTACGAGAGCGTCCCTTGGGTCGGCGTCGCATTCACCGAGGCGACCGTCGCGGTATACGTCCGGTTTGGATTGGTCGAGGTCGTAAACGAGACCCTCGTCCCCGGATGGACGTACTTGAGATCGTCGTCGGGGACGTTGACGTTGACGTAAACGGGATCGATTTGAGAGATCCGGACGATCGGCTGATTGGGGCTGGCATAAGCACCGGGATCGAGCAACCGTTGGGTGATGACCCCATCGTACGGCGCAACGAGCGTCGTCTGGGCGATTTGGGTGCGATAGAGCTGAGCCTGCGCGCGGGCCTGCTCGAGTGCGGCTTCCGTCTGCGCGATCGTCTGCTTATAAGCGGGGATATTGCTGAGCGCGGCGGTGTCCTGCCTGAGCTTGTCCTGCGCGCTCTGCAACGCTTGTTGGGCCGCGACGTAGTTCGTCCGGGCCTGTTCGAAGGCCGTTTGCGATGCAAAGCCTTGTTTGAACAGCTCCTGGTTTTGATTGTAGACGAGCTCCGCGTTTTTGAGCGCCTGCTGGGCGCTCAGGACGTTGTTCTTGTCTTGTGAGACGGTCTGTTGATACTGCTCGGTATTGGCCGTGTCGAGCAGCTTCGTCTTCGACAGTGTCGCCAGGCTCTGGGCGATCTGCGCCTGGGCGGTCGCCAGGTTCGCACGCAGCGTCGAATCGTCGAGCTTGGCCAGTTCCTGGCCGGCATGGACGCGCTGACCGAGGACGACGTCGACGCGGACCACGTTCCCCGATTGCGGGAGCGCGAGCGTCGATTCTTGTTTCGGGGCGATTTGCCCATCCAAGGTCAGGTAGGTCGCGATGTCGGACCGCTCGGCCCTTGCGACGTTCACGGCCAGGGGCGGCGGTCCGGAACGTTGCTGTGCGTGCCCACAGGCCGTGGGCGCAACCAAGACGGACGCTAAAAGGAGCGTACGAGTCCTAGATCCCATGTAGTCCCCAAAATGCTCGATTTCGGGCGTGGTTGCGCGTAAGAAGGCCACAACCCTGCGCGTAGAACAAGAGGAGGCCATGCGCGCCAAACCCGAGATCGGGCGGTCGTACCAAAGCCAAACACGAGTCGAAGAGTGGATGACGGCCGAAAAGGCCGGGAACAAGGGCGTCGACGTCTTATCGACGCCTATGCTTTTGCAGATGGTCGAGGATGCGGCGATGCAGTGCATCGCGCCGATGCTCGAACCCGGCGAGGTCACGCTTAGCCATCATGTCGACCTCGCGCACATCGCCGCAACGCCGGTCGGACTGATCGTTCGCGTCGAGGTCGAGGTGATCGCCTTCGACGGGCGGCGGATCGAGTTCGCCTTCAGCGCCTTCGACGAGCGCGAGAAGGTCGCCGAAGGGACCCACGAGCGCTACGTGGTCGCCCGAGCCGACTTCCTCAGCCGGCTGGAAGAGAAGCTCGCAACGTAGTCCCCTCGCGCCTTCCGGCAGGAAGCGCCTGCTAGGCGGACCTGGACCTGCGGGGTCGCCGCCCAACGAAGAAGCCCGAGCAGCGGCTGCGATGACCGGATCACAGCTTGCCCTCACGTGGAACTAAACCGGGAGCAGGCTTAGTTCTCTTAGGTGGATGCCGGCTAGTCGCCGCTCGATCGGGCAGGCGATTAGGTCTGGCCGAACTTGGGTAACCGAGCCTCCAAGGAGGCCATGGGACTGCTATCCTAGGGGCTCTCGAACGTCCATTCTCCTCACTTTCCGCTGTCTACCCTAGAGGAGGCAACTTTTTGAAACGACTCAGTACCGGGGTTCTGGCCGCCGTCTTTGCGGCCGGATTCGGGCTGACCGCCGTGAACGCACAGTCTTCGGCCGCGACGTCGCATGGAAACGCCGGAAGCAACGCGACAACCCGCCCGAAGACCGTCGCTCAAGCGGTGCCACCCGCCGATTTCGGATCACCGCCGTCAGGCGAGATCCCGATTCTCTTCAACGACCACCACGTGTATGCAAAACCCGACGAGCTCAAGCACGATCGGGTCCTGGCAGCGCTCGTGCGTGGGAACACGATCCTCGTCCCGCTGCGCTCGATGTTCGAGCAGATGGGGGCGACGGTCTCTTACGATCCCGCGACCAAGACCGCCGACGTGTCGAAGCCCGGTGCCGACGTCAAGGTCACCGTCGGGAAACCCGAGGTGATCATCAACGGCGAGAGCCGGCCGCTCGACGTCCCGCCCGAGATCTACAAGGGCGTGATCGTCGTCCCGGTCCGCGTGATCTCCGAGGGGATGGGCGCATACGTCCAGTGGGTCCCTTCTCGGAAGGTCGTCGTGGTGCGGTATATCCCGCCCTCTCCGCCGCCGCCACCACCGCCGCCGCCGACCCCGACACCGACGCGGCCTCCGACCCCGGCCCCGCCGCCGCCACCACCGCCGCCGCCGCCGCCCTCACCGACCCCTGCGCCGAAGGAGCGGGTGTATGAGAAGTTCGTCGTCGGCGACTACATCTTCAACCCGAAGGTCTACAACGAGTTCAGCCCGGGGAACACCGGCGGGCCCTCGTACGGCGTCCGGGCCGCTGCGGAGTTACCGATCTTCAACATCCCCTGGATGATCGAAGCGGACTATCGCTTCTGGCAGTACCCGCATAACACGTCGGCCGCCAATTCGGCGCCCAACCAGCCCGTCGGGATCGTCCCCTGCCCTCTGCCCGGTGAGCAAGGCTGCGTGACGCTGCCTCAAAACGTCATCAATCCCGGTCTCTATGGGACGCAAACCTTCGTCCCCGGATTCACGAACCAGGAATCAGACGTCGATGTACGGGTCGGCGTCCAGATCATCCAGCCGCGGATCTACCTCGGTGTCGGCTATCTGTGGAACCTCAACAACACGTTGTCGCAGATCGTCAAAGCGAATCCGATCAACGGCGGGAATTCGGCCCTGACCGGTTATCCGACCGTCTCGGGTGTCGGCTTCGGTCTCGAGAAGCTTCCCGATCTCGATCAAGTGGTCTCGATCTTCGGGAACGCCTGGTACTATCCGAACATCGTCGGGAACGTCACCTACTTCACGGCGTCGCCTTTCGGACTGTTGACTCCCGCGACGGCACCGCTCTCCTATGCGGAGCTCAAGTACCAGGGCGGGGTCTCGTTCAGCTTCGTTGGGACGCCTTTCTTCCTCGAGCTCGGCTACGAGGGTGATCAAGGCTGGAAGAAGGTCAACGCTCCGGTGAACTACAGCCACGGCGGCGGGTTCGTCGGGTTCGGCCTGCACTTCTAACGAACGCGAGCTTCACCTGAGAGAAAGAGCCCTCGGCTGCGGCCGAGGGCTCTTTCTCTCGTGTCGCCGTATCCGCCGGACGGATGATTACGCGGGCGACGGACTCGGCGAGGGCGCGATACACGGCGGGGTGAGGATCTCGACTTTCGGTTGCCCGGGCTTGGGGGCAGGCGTCGCCGGATCGGCGGTCGGCTGCGCGGCGGCACTCGCACCGGGGGCCGAGCAGGGCTGCGGGGCGGCGAACCAGTGCTCGGTAAATCCGCGGTTGAGATCGGCCTTCACGATCTTACCGAAGTACGTCGACCCGAAGCGCGTCGCCAGCAGGTGCATGTAATTCCAGGCTTTCTCTTGCGCCGGTTGGGTGTAGATCTTCTCGTAGACGCGGACCGCCAGGAAGTAGCTGCGCGCGAGCTGCGGATCGTCGGGATATTTACGAGCCCACTCCCGGAGCGACTCGTCGGCGAAGTTCACCCTGGCGATGAGTCCCGGATCGGTCGTATAGGCCCCGGCCCGAATCGCTTCGTCGTGAAACGTGTTGTTGATCCCGAGATAGCTCATCTTCATCCGGCCGAAATATTCGTCCCCAGGCGCCGAGTGATGATAATTCTCGCACTGCTGCTGCTGCCATTTGCTGGGCTTGGACGCACAAGGATCGGTGTGTTTGGTCTCTGCCTGGGCGGCCGCACACATGACGAGTATCCCGCACAGCGTTACGGTAATGACTTTCACTGCAGGCGTTTCTCCAAGTCGTTTGGACCGACGCGCACGGAAACATAGCGTACTCCATCGCCTGCGCGTCATAGGCTGTAGCACGCTCGATTGCATCGATCGATGCTCGTTGCCGACGTAGGTTCGCCTCACCGTGCGACGAACCCGCCTAGCCGATGGAATTCGAACGATACGCGGCACGAGCGCTCGATACCGCGCTGCAGCGCGGCGCATCATATGCCGACCTCCGTTACGAGCGGATTCGCGAAGAGCGGATCGAGGTGCGCAACGGCGAGGTCGCGACCCTTTCCGACGAACGGAGCAGCGGCTACGGGATACGCGCCTTCTACGAGGGAGCCTGGGGGTTCGCCGCTTCCGACGACATGAGCAACCAAGGCGTAGATCGCACTGCTGCGCGAGCGGTCGCGATCGCGAAGGCGTCGGCTTGCGTCGCCAACCGTCGCTTTGCGCAGGCGCCGACCGAGCGCTATGTCGACCGCTTCGCGACACCGGTCGCGCGAGATCCGCAGGCTGTTCCGCTCGGTCAGCGAGTCGCCTACCTCCTCGACGTCGAGAAGCTTTTGCACGCCGAGCAAAGCATCCGCGTCGGGCAAGCCTGGATCGATCTTTGGCGAACCGAGAAGGAATTCTTCAGCACGACCGGCTCTCGCATCGAGCAATCGATCGTCCAGAGCGGCTGTGGGATCCGCGCCCTCGCGGTCTCCGAAGACGATGCGCAAGAGCGCTCTTTCCCCGGCGACATCGGGCTCTATCAAACCGGCGGCTGGGAGATCATCGAAGAGGCCCGGTTGCGCGAAAACGCGACCCGTATCGGAGAAGAAGCGCACCGGCTCCTCTCGGCACCGCAAGCGCCGGCCGGCGAGATGGACGTGATCCTCGGCAGCTCGCAGATGTCGTTGCAAATCCACGAGTCGTGCGGCCATGCGGCCGAGCTCGACCGAGTGCTGGGTTGGGAGGCGAACTTCTCGGGGACGAGCTTCCTCGATCCGTCGCTCCTCGGAAAGCTCAAATACGGTTCCGAGCTGGTGACGATCCGCGTCGACAATACGCTCGAGCGAGGGCTCGCGACGGTCGGCTACGACGACGAAGGGGCGAAAAGCGGGCAATCGGATATCATCCGCAACGGGATCCTGGTCGGCTTCGAGATGTCGCGCGATACGGCGCAGGCGATCGGCCGAACGACGAACGCCTGCGTGCGCGCGCAGAGCTGGCGCCACATCCCGATGATCCGGATGTGCAATCTCGTGTTGCTCCCGGGCGACCGCCCCTTCGAGGCGCTCTTCGAGGACGTGCGCGAAGGGTTGTACATGGAATCGAACCGCTCGTGGTCGATCGACGATCACCGCCTCAACTTTCAGTTCGGCTGCCAAATCGGGTGGGAGATCAAGAACGGCAAACGGGGCCGTATGGTCAAAAATCCGACATACGCAGGCGTCACGCCGCAATTTTGGAACTCCTGCGATGCGATCGCCGACGCGGCCTCGTGGGTCGCCTGGGGGACGCCGAACTGCGGAAAGGGAGAGCCGCTGCAAACCGGGCGGACCACGCAAGGCGCGGCGCCGGCACGCTTCCGTAACGTTACGGTCGGGGTCGGCTATGCGCGCTGAAGAACGGGAAACGATCGCGCGACGCATCGTCGATCGCTCCCCGGCGGATGCGACCGAGGTGATCGTCGGCTGCAGCGATCGCGCGTTGACGCGATTCACCCACAATGCAATCCATCAAAATCTCGCGAGTGCCTCAGCCGAAGCGCGCATTCGCGTGATCGTCGGCGGGCGCACCGGCGTAGCGACCGCGAATGCATCCGACGAACGTCAGCTCGACGATGCGCTCGAACGCGCACTCGAACTCGCCCGATTCGCCCCGAGCGATCCGCTTTTGCCGGCCCTCCCGCAACCGGGACCGTACGCACCGCCCTCGCGCCCGTTCGTCCGCGCGACGAGAGAGACCATGCCTGAGCAGCAGGCGGCGATCGCCCAGGCGATCTTCGCGGCGGCCGAAGACGATTTGTGGGCCGCCGGCTACGTCTCGACCGCGACCAGCGGGATCACGATCGTCAACTCGCAGGGCGTGGTCGCGAGCTTCGACTCGACCGACGCCGCCTGTAATGCGAAGCTCAATGCAGCCGATTCAACCGGCTACGCCGAGCGCTTTTCGAACGATGTCCGGGAGATCGACGGGGCCGTGATCGGGAAGATCGCGGCCGAGAAAGCGCGACGTTCCGCCCGGCCGACCGCGGTCGATCCCGGCGATTGGACCGTCATCCTCGAGCCCGCGGCTTTCGGCGAGTTGCTCGCCTACCTCACCGGTCATTTCTCGGCACAAGCGTACGATGAAGGCTCGTCGTTCTTCTCGCACAATCGCGGCCTCCGCTTCGCCGGAGAGAACGTCACGATCGTCGACGACTACGCTCATCCGCTCCACCAGGGCATGCCGTTCGACTACGAAGGGACGGCGACGCAGCGCGTCGTCCTGGTCGATCGGGGCGTAGCGTCGGGGATCGTCACCGACACCACCTGGGCGTCGAAACTCGGCTGGGAAAACACCGGCCACGCGCTCCCGGCGCCCAACGCGTGGGGACCACACCCGCGCAACGTGGTCGTGGAAGCGGGGACCAAGAGCGTCGAGCAGCTGATCGAGGAGACGAAGCGGGGGTTGTTGATCTCACGCTTTTGGTACATACGGCCCGTCGATCGACGCAAGACGATCGTAACCGGGATGACGCGCGACGGGACCTTCCTGATCGAGAACGGCGAACTGCGCGGCGGGGTGCGGAACTTACGTTTCAATCAAAGCATCGTCGAGGCGCTGGCGCGCGCGGAATTCTCCGATAGACTCGTCCGAACGGCCGGCTATTCATACTCGATCGTCGTCCCGGCGGCCAAGATCGAGGGCTTCCACTTTACGAGCCTGACGGATTTCTGAGAGGGAGTGCCCCTGCGCAGAACAGACCGATCCCCGCCCAGAGGAGACCGGCGATGAAGAGGCCGACCCCGGCCGACAGCGCAAACGGCTCGGGAGCGGATGCGACGACGAGCGTCGGATAGCTCCCGATCGTCGCGCGAAGCCGTAACCCGGCGACGAAGACTTCCCGGCCGTCAGGATCGATCGTGAGCCCCAGCGATGTGTTGTGTTCGTCGTCGACGGCGTAAAGCAACGCCGGCTTCCCTGCGTCTTCGGGCCGAACGCGTAAGGTGGTCGTCATCGACGCCGGGAGCAGGACCGCTTTGACGATGCGCTGCAACGCGGGGACGGCGAATGTATCGAAGGGGAGCCTCTTCCCCGCTATCTCTTGTTCGTTCGGGAAGAGCAATACCGGTGAGAGGAAGGCCGCATTCGTCGGCTGGGTGATCGTCAGCCGATTTCCCGCCGCATCGCGCGCTTCGATGAAGGCGGCATGCGAAGGCTCGACGAGCAGGACCGAAGCCCCCAGGAACTTCCGATCGTTCGGCCCGATCTCGACGTCGGCATGATTGGGTCGCCGCAGGATGACGTGCGCCGTCCCGTTTGCGATCGTCGCGGCGTCGGCCGACGTAAAGAAGGCCGCTGCGTGCAGGTCCGGTATCGGCGCGACACTCCCGGGAGCATGCCTCACCGTTTGCGTGTCGGGCCCGAGCAATCCCGAGACGATCCCGGTCACCGTGGCGACGACGGCTCCGGCGAGGGCGAGGGCTAGCCGGCGCCCGACCATGCCGTCCTGTCCGCGCAGCGCCCCGTTGAGGTAGCCGAGCATCACGACCACGCCGAGTGCGAGCGCGGTCGCGTATTGCCAGGTATGGAAGAAATCGACGAGCGGGACGACGTCCTGCGCGACGACCAGACCGATGCATACGACCGCGACGGTGAGCGCCGTCAGCCTCGGCGACGATCTCACTGCGCTCTCAGCGCCGGCGCGATCGCCTCCCGCATTTGCGCGAGCGTAAGCTCTCCGTCGATCCCCTTGACGATGTGCCCGTCACGACCGACGATGATCGTCGTCGGGAGGCCGACCGCCGCATAGGCGCGGCCGTACTGCTGGTCCTCGTCGATCAGGATCGGATAGGTAACCCCGTGCGCACGCGCATAGGCCTGCGCGACGCGCGGCGCCTCGCCCTGATCGACGCCGAGGACGACGACGCCTCGCGAGCGATACTCGCGGTACAAGCGCTCGAGCGCGGGCATCTCCTCCCGGCAGGGCGGACACCACGTCGCCCACAGATTCATGACGACGATCCGGCCGCGATAGTGATCGAGTCCATCGACGGTTCCGTCGACCCGTTTGACCGGGAAGCTCTGCGCCGGTGCACCGACGAGCATCCGCGGCCCACCCCCCGCACCGACGTCGAGCTTCGGCCCACCGCCCGGATAGAACGCGATCACGACTAAAACCGCAACGACGGCTGCGGCGACAGCCAGTACTGTTCGCACCCCTACCAATCTCCCATTCCTTTTTCTTCAACCTTCCGCCGAGCCGGGAAGTCGCATGGATGGGGGTGGATCGGCGTGAAAAGGGAGAGGTGCCCGCCGCTATAATCGACGGCCGCGCCGCCGCTGCCCAGATGCGCGCAGCCCTTTTCGAGCGTGGAATACGGCTCCGTGAACGCGGCATATTCCCGTGCCTCGCCGTCGTCATCGTCGGCGAGGACGGCCCCGGGAGAGCGTACGTTCGCTCGCTGGTCACCGCCGGGAAGCAGACTGCGATCGACGTCGTCGTCGAACGGCTCCCGAGCGCAGCGAGCGAACCGATGGTCCGCGCCGAGCTGGAGCGGCTCGGCCGCGATCCGAGCGTACACGGGGTGATCCTCGCGCAGCCGCTCCCGCCGGGGCTCTCCATCCGGGCCGTCGCCGAGTGCATCCCGGCCGACAAGGACGTCGATTGCTCCAATCCGCTGAACCAAGGACGCCTCGCGTTCGGGAGCGGGACCGACTTCGTCCCGGCCACGCCGGCCGCCGTGATGTACCTCCTGCGGAGGAGCCCCGCCTGGCCGATCAGGGGGAAGCACTGCGTGACGATCGGCCGCTCACAGGTCGTCGGCCTCCCGGCCTCGCTTTTGATGCTGTTTGAAGACGCGACGATCACCGTGACGCATCGCCACACCCGCGATCTCCCCTCGCACACCCGGTCGGCCGATATCGTCGTCGCCGCAGCCGGGGTACCGAGGCTGATCACGGGAGAGATGCTGCGCCCCGGCTGCACGGTGATCGACGTCGGGACGACGATCGTCGACGGGAAGCTCGTCGGCGACGTCGACTTCGAGAGCGCGAGCAGAGTCGCGGGTGCGATCACCCCGGTCCCGGGCGGCGTCGGACCGGTAACGAACGTCGCTCTGATGAAAAACGTGTTGCGCGCTTGCGAGCGCCTCACCGATGGACCCTGATGAGCTCCGCCGTGCCCTCGTCGAGCGGCTGATCGCGCTGCGAGCCGCGCGCTCACCGGCGGTCGTCCGTGCCTTGAGCAGCGTCCCGCGTCACCTCTTCCTGCCCGAGATCCCCGCCGAGCTCGCATATGCCGATCGCCCGATCGCCCTCGTGATCGAAGACGGCGTCACGATCTCTTCCGCCTCGCAGCCCTCGATGATCGCCGAGATGCTCGAACAACTCGGGGTACGCCGCGGAGATCGCGTCCTCGAAATAGGGACGGGGAGCGGCTATACTGCGGCCCTGCTCGCCCATCTGTGCGGCACGGACGGGAGCGTCGTGACGATCGAGCTCGATCCGCTCTTGGTCGAACGCGCGCGCCGAGCGCTCCGCACTGCGGGATTCGATCGCGTCCGGGTCCTTTTGGGCGACGGGGCCGGCGGCGTCCCCGACTACGCCCCCTTCGATCGGATCATCCTCACGGTCGCAGCCGACGACATCCTCGAACCCTGGCGTACGCAGCTCGTCTCCGGCGGACGGCTCGTCCTCCCGCTGACGTTGCGCGCCCTGCAAGAGTCGATCGCATTCGAAGGGAGCGATCCGCTGTACAGCGTCTCGATCGTCGGCGCGAGCTTCGTCACGTTGCGCGGTGCGCGCGCCGTCGCCCCGCATGAGGTCGACCTGGAATCGACGCCGGGCATCCGATTGCGCGTCGGCGATCCGGCCCGTTTGGACGTCGCCGCGCTCTCGCAATACCTCAAGGCGGAGCCTGCGTTCGTCGAACTCGGCGAGATACAGATCGACGATCTATGGTCGGGGCTCGACGTTTGGCTCGATGCGCACCTCGAAGATGCGGGAGTTGCGACCGCGATCGGGGGCGGAACCGCGGCGTGCGTCGACGAGTGGCTGAGCGTCGTCGATGACGAGCCGCGTTATGCGACGACGTTCGTGCTCTGCCGTGAAAGCGCGATCGGCTTCTTCGTTCGAAACCGCCGACGAGTCGGGATCGCGAGCTACGGCGATGCAGCCGGCTTGATCGATCGCGCGCGAGCGGCGATCGCACGCTGGATCGAGCGCGGCAAGCCGCCCAACAGCGTGCTGAAGGTCAGCGCACACGCCCGTACGTCGCCGCCGCCGGTCGATGCGCTCATCACAAAACCGTCGGTGACCCTGGCGCTTCGCTGGACGAGGCGCTAGTTCTGACTGAAATACTTTCCGAACAGCTTCTCTTGGCCCGCGCGCGACGCTCCGCCGGGAGCCGCCTCGCTCGGCCGCGAGACGCTGCTGCGCTTGCGCTCGACCAGGAAGCGCAGTTGCGGCAACAGCTTGTGCAGGTAGCGAAGCTCCATCGTCAAGCGTTCTTCGGTCGTCCGGGCTTCCAGCAGATGTTGCTTCATCACGTCGGCGACTTGCAGCATGTGGCCGATCAAGTACGAGCCGGCGGCGGGATCCGGCGGGAGCTCGATGCGACTCTGCGTCCCGGCGAATCGGACGAGGAGCTGGAGATACTCGGCGAATTGGCCGCGGACTTGTGCATCGAGCTCGGGCGGGACTTGCGCTGCGAGCTCGTCGTCGAGGAGGGTCACCTCGCAGAGGAGATACGGCTCACGGCTGATCTCGTGCTCGATCCGAAAGCGCCGACGCCCGGCCGTCTGAATGACGAATCGCCCTTCGGAGAGCGGGCGCGTCTCCAAGATCTCCGCCGTCGTTCCGACGGGGTGCGGCAGCACGTTCGGATCGCCGGCCTCCAACCCGTCGCGTATCAAGCTCACGCCGAACGGCTCGTCCGCCTCCAGACACTCGGCGACGAGCTGTTTGTAGCGTGGCTCGAAGACGTGCAGGCTCAGCGTCGCCCCGGGGAAGAGGACCGTGTTGAGCGGAAACATCCGTAGACGCATGGCGGGCTGCGCTTCTTCCACCTCACCGCTACGCCGACCCGCCCGCTTGCGCCGGGAAGGGGTCGAGGAGTCGGCGTGCGCTCGTTTGAATAGCGGAGCAAAGAACCCTGGACGAACACCGAAGGGGGGCGGCTGTGAAAAATCCGTTGGATACGCTTACCGGAACGATCATCTCGGGTTTGATCATCTTGGTCGTGCTCTACGCTATCGTCCATGCGGTAGCGCCACCGGCGGGAGGGTAGCGCGATGATTTGGGTCGGGGCGGTGGCTCGTTGGCTCCACTTCTTCTTCGGAATTATGTGGATCGGGCTGCTGTACTATTTCAACTTCGTGCAAGCCCAAGCGCTGGCACAGGCAAACGCCGAGGGCATCGGGGCGGGGATCACCAAGTACGTCCTGCCGCGCGCGCTCTTTTTCTTCCGCTGGGCGGCGGTCGTCACGTGGATCATGGGTGCGATTTTGCTGGAATCGCTCGGAAGGGGCGGTTTCGTGAAGGCGTTTTCGTTCCAGCCCCCGTTTACGGGGATCGGCGTCGGTGCATGGCTCGGCACGATCATGCTGATCAACGTCTGGACCTTCATCTGGCGGAATCAGAAAAAAGTCCTCGGGCTCACGCCGGCCACCGAGGAGGAGAAAGCGAAAGCGCGCCGCATCGCATTCCTCGCCTCACGCTTCAACACGATGCTCTCCATCCCGATGCTCTGGTTCATGGCGACCGGCTATTCGCACCGCATCTAGCGGTGATCGAGGAGAGCACGCGCCCATGCGTGCAATGAGGAGTTCATGTTGTCGCACGAGACCGACCTCGATCGCCTCAATAGACTGCACCCGGAACCTGCGGCCTTGCTCCTCGAACTCGAGCAGCAAGGCCGTTATGATGAGGTGCCGATCGTCGAACGGGCGACGGGACGACTCCTCTCGACCCTCGTCCATGCGATGCAGGCGAACCGCATCCTCGAGATCGGGACCGCCTACGGGTACTCGACGCTCTGGATGGCGCTTGCGATGCCGCCGGCAGGCCACCTCTGGACGATCGATCCCGATATCGAGCGGACGACGGTCGCCCTCCGCTATCTCGAGCGGGCCGGGAAGAAGGCTGCGGTCGACGTCATCAATCAGCCGGCGCTCGAAATCCTCAACAATGCGACCTATCGTAACCTCGATATCATCTTCATCGATGCCGACGTCGCCGAGTATTCCGACTATCTGGAGCCGGCCGTCCCGATGCTCAAGCTCTCCGGGCTCCTCATCGTCGATGGCCTCTTGACGCCGGAGGCCGATGCTTTCAACAGAGCCTTCTTGACTCACCCGAACCTCGATGCGACGATCCTCGCGGTCGGTAGAGGGATTGGAATCGGTGCCCGTATCGCCTGAAGACTTCAAAGCTGCGATGCGACGCTTCCCGACCGGGGTCACGATCGTGACGACGGTCGCTCCGGATCATCGCGTACACGGTTTCACGGCGAACGCGTTCGCCAGCGTTACGGCCGATCCGCCGATGCTCCTGATCTGCGTCAATCGCAGCGCGCAATCGCATCCCCTGATCTCGGCGGCGGGGCGCTTCTGCGTCAACGTCTTGACGCTCGATCAGCGCGAGGTCGCAGAACGATTCGCCAGCACCGCCGTCCAAGACCGCTTCGGCGGCCTGCGTTGGCGGCCCGGGGCGACCGGCTCGCCGATCCTCGAGCACTCGCTGGCATACTTCGACTGCACCCTCGCCGAAGAACACAGCGCCGGGACTCACACGATCTTCATCGGCAACGTCATCGAATGCGGTTTCAGCGACGGGACGCCGCTTGGGTATTTCGACGGCGCCTATCGAGATTTCAGCTGCGTGACCGGCGCAACCAAATAAGACCGCAGCCCGCTCCGAGACGAGTGCGGTGATCGTCGAGCATTTCCCGGTCGGTCCGCTCGCCTGCAACTGCACGATCCTCGGCGACGAGCGAACCGGTGAGGCGATCGTGATCGACGGCGGCGACGACGTCGATGCGATCGTCGAGCGCCTGGAGAAGCACGGCCTGCGTGCCAGGCAGCTCGTCCACACGCACGCCCACTTCGATCACATCGGCGCCCTGGCGGAGCTGCGCGAGCGGACCGACGCGAGCGGCTTGCTCCACCCCGCCGATCTTCCCCTGTACGAGCTCCTCAACGAGCAGGCTCGCTGGGTCGGCTTACCGCCGACGAAGCTGCGCACCGTTTCAATCGACGGCGATCTCCGCGACGGCGACGAGCTACGCGTCGGCGAGATCGTCGTGACCGTCCTCCACACGCCCGGCCACACGCCGGGGAGCACGAGCTTCGCGTTCACCCTGGGCTCGCAAGCACGGATCCTCTCGGGGGATACCCTCTTTCGCGGCGGCGTCGGGCGCTGGGACCTCGGGGGGACGTCGCTCGACGACATCGTCCGCAGTATCCGCGAGAAGATCTTCGCGTACGCCGACGAGACGATCGTCATCCCCGGCCACGGACCGGCGACGACCGTCGGCCTCGAGCGTCGCAGCAATCCCTATCTAGTGTAGCTTGATGAGCAGCTTGCCGTCGCTCGTCGTCTGCGTCGCGACGGGCGCCGCGGCGGCCTCGGCCTCCGTCACGCCCCCGGCATCGCCGGCAGCCGCGGGGACCTCGCTCGCCGGTATCGCCGCATAATCGGGGATCTCACCGGCTCGCACTTTTGCACGGTAGTCCTCGATCGCGACGCGCAGCGCTTCGAGCGCTCGCTGCGGATAGTCTTTTTTCTTCTCCGGATAGCCGTCGAGTTGGGCTTCGATGTCGGCCTCGGTAAGATTCGCCGCTTCATCGACCGTCTTGCCCTTCGCGAGCTCGACGACCAGGCTGCATGTCGCCGTCCCGAAGCCGCAACCGGTCGTGAAATACGAGATATCCTCGATCACCGCGCCCGGCCCGACCTTCAGGAAGAAGTTGTACATGTCGCCGCACGAATCGCTGAAGTACTCACCCGACGCCGTCGGGTTCTCCATCGTGCGGAACCCGATCCGCTCTTCGACCAGCTTCTGAAATTTCGGAAAGTTCATTCTTTAGGCGCTCCGCCCCAGGCTGCGCGCCCCCCAAGCCGTGCTTGGGGCCCCCGAACTACGCGCTCCCTCACCATCATCCTCATCTCGCCGTCCCCCCAGGGGTCGCGCAACGACTCCACCCCGAGCGCTCCGCCCCAGGCTGCGCGCCCCCCAAGCCGTGCTTGGGGCCCCCGAACTACGCGCTCCCTCACCATCATCCTCATCTCGCCGTCCCCCCAGGGGTCGCGCAACGACTCCACCGCCGAGCGCTCCGCCCCAGGCTGCGCGCCCCCCAAGCCGTGCTTGGGGCCCCCGAACTACGCGCTCCCTCACCATCATCCGGTCCTGATCTCGAACCGGCACTCGGCACCGCCGGTTGCGAGAGATTCGACTTGACGCGTCTTGCCGGGAAGCACTTCCTCGATTACCTGGTGGATAACCGAACATAGTTCCGGATTCTCGGCGACCGTCTTCGCATACGGGCAGTTGTGCTCGTGAAGGACGTAGCTCCCATCGACGAGATCGTAGTCGACCGCCACGCCGCGGTCCCGCAACATCGTCGCAAGGACCTCGACGCGCTGATCGGTCCCGAGCGATTCGACCTTCGCCTTCAGCTTCGATGCCGACCGCTTGGCGATCGCGTCGAAGATCGCGCGAACCGCCGGTTCGCCGCCGCTCGCCCGTATCTCGCGCAAAACTGCGTTGAGCATCCGGTCGTAGTGCTGCGGAAAGTATTCCTCGGCCTTCGGCGTCAGTACGTACTCGAGCGTCGGTTTGGTTTTCCCACGCCGGACCGGGTGACCGCTGACCAATCCATCGCGCTCCAGAATGAGGAGTTGCTGACGGACGGCATTGGGCGAGATCCCGAATCGTCGAGCCAGCTCGAAAGCGGTACCGCGGCCGCCCCGGAGCGCAGCCAGTATCTTCCCGCGCGTCGACTCGAAGAACCGCTCGGAGTGCATCCTGCGACTCACTCTACCACGAAAAGAAAAGATAGTCCAGAGTTTCCTTGACTTTCTCCCTCGCCCCGCGTAGCATAGGGGATGGTCCGAAGGAAGGGTTGAGGGGTGGCTGACGGTTTAACGGTGCGCGACCTACGGGTCAGCGTCGACGGAAATGAGATCCTCAAAGGAATCGATCTCACGGTCGAGCCCGGACGGGTCCACGCGCTCATGGGGCCGAACGGGAGCGGCAAATCGACGCTCGCCTTCGCGCTGAGCGGCCATCCCGGCTACCAGATCACCGCAGGCTCGGTTCGGCTCGACGGCGAGGAGCTGCTCGGGCTGAGCCCCGACAAACGGGCTCGCGCCGGGCTCTTCCTCTCGTTCCAATATCCGGCCTCGATCCCGGGGGTCACGGTCGCAAACTTTTTGCGTAGCGCTCGGCAAGCCGTCCATCCCGGCGATCTGCCGCCGGCCAAATTCCGCCAGCTCATCTTCGATCAGCTCGAGCTGCTCGAGATGGATCCGAGCTTCTTGGGCCGCTATGTGAACGACGGTTTCTCGGGCGGCGAGAAAAAGCGCCTCGAGATGCTTCAGCTTGCGATCCTCGCGCCCAAATACGCGATCCTCGACGAGACCGATTCCGGCCTCGACGTCGACGCGCTGCGAGCGGTGGGGAACTCGGTACGAGCGCTGCGCTCCGCGCCGGACAACCGGACCGGCTTCTTGATCATCACGCACTATCCGCGCATCCTCCAGCATATCGCGCCCGACGCCGTTCACGTCATGATCGACGGACGGATCGTCCTCTCCGGCGGAGCCGATCTTTCGCACCGCATCGAGCGCGAAGGATACGACGTCATCCGGCAAGAGGTCGCGGCGGCAGGTGTTTAAATCGGCGACCCGGCAACCCGCCGAGCGGCTCGGCGGTCCGTTTGCTCCGACCTCCGAACGGCTCGAAGCGGCGATCGAGCAGATCGCGCTCGCGGGTGATGAGAGCGGGAGTGCCGTCTCGCCCGCGGCCCGACGCGCCGCTTTCGCGCAGTACGAAGCGCTCCCGATCCCGGGGACCCGCCCCGCGCGCGGATGGCGCCACGATTACGCGAAGCTCTCGTTCGCCGGCCTGCAGTGGGAGCCGAATCCCGAGGTCCTGAGGGTTGCGGCGCCGCGCGACGAGCGCGCGCTCGCCGAACCGCTGGGCGGTGCGAAGCGGACACGGCCCGAGGTCGACGTCCCCTGGTCGCGGATGTTCGAACCTTTCGCTGCGGATAAGTTCGCCCAGTTGGCGATCGCCTTTCAAAATTGCGGCGCCTACATCTACGTCCCCGAGGGCGTCGTCCTCGAGGAACCGATCCAGCTCGTTTTCAGCAGTCCCCAGATCGAACCGTACGCTCAAGCGCTGTTCCCGCAGATCGTCGTCGTCTTGGGCAAGGGAGCCCGCGCGACGGTGCTCGAGCGGCACCTCGGCGAGGGGCAGCCGTTCCTCTGCGGGATCGTAGCGGCTCATCTCGCCGACGGCGCGAACCTCGAGTACGGCGTCGTCCAAAATGCGAGCGAAGAGGCGCGCCTCTTCGTGTACCGCAACGCGCTTTGCCAAAAGGGCGCAACGATCCGTTGGCATCTCGCCGAACTCGGCGGGATGTTGGCCCGCAGCGTCGTCGCAGCGACGCTCGACGGCCACGGTGCCCACGCTCAAACGGCCGCCCTCTTCTTCAACACGAGGCTGCAGCACGCCGATCTCACGACGACGACCGATCATGCGGCCGGGGCGACGAGCTCGCAGACGATCGTGCGCAGTGCCGCGACCGATCGCGGCCAAGGCCGATATTTCGGAAACATCGTGATCCGTAAGGACGCTCACGGCGCCGACGCGTCGCTGCGCGACGACGCGCTCCTCCTTTCGCGCCACGCGCGCATCGAATCGGTCCCGGCACTCGAGATCGGCGCCAACGACGTGAAGGCCTTCCACGGCGCCACGGTCGGATCGCTCGACGACGAGACGCTCTTCTACGTTCAGAGCCGCGGGATCTCCCGCAGCGAGGCGATTCGCATGGTCGCGCTCGCGTTTTTCGAGCCGGCGATCACCCCCTTGCCGAACGAACACTTGCGCGACGAAGTACGGAGCGCCCTCGACCGGAAGCTCGACGAAGCAACGGAGATCGACGCATGATCGCAACAGCTGATCCCAAACAGGCCGCGATCATCGCGGATTTTCCGATTCTCGCCAAACCGACCTCGCGCGGGAAACGATTGGTCTATCTCGATTCGGCTGCAACTTCGCAAAAGCCGCAGCCGGTCATCGACGAGCTCGTCCGGTACTACACCGACTACAACGCCAACATTCATCGCGGGGTCTACGAGCTGGCCGAACGGGCGACCGACGCGTTCGAAGCGGCCCGCGTCAAGGTCGCACGTTTCATCAACGCCGACAGCGCGGAGATCATCTGGACGCGTAACACGACCGAGGCGATCAATCTCGTCAGCTACAGTTGGGGGCTTGAGAATCTTCGGCCGGGCGACGCAATCCTCACGAGCCAACTCGAGCACCACTCGAACCTCGTCCCCTGGCAGCTTCTGGCACAGAAGACCGGCGCCGAGCTCCGCTTCATCGAGGTCGACGCCGCCGGAAATCACGTGCTCGACGATCTCGACGTGAAGCTGCGCGGAACCAAACTCGTCGCGCTCTCACACGTCAGCAACACGCTCGGGACGATTGCTCCGCTCGAGACGATCATCCCGCGCGCTCACGCCGCCGGAGCCGTCGTCTTGATCGACGGCGCGCAGTCGGTACCGCATTTCTCGATCGACGTCCGCAAGCTCGACGTCGATTTTCTCGCGGCCAGCGGCCACAAGATGCTCGGGCCGACCGGGATCGGCTTCCTGTACGGGAAGCGTGCGCTCCTCGAAGCGATGCCGCCGTTTCTCACCGGCGGCGACATGATCCGGGCGGTCCAGTACAGGACGGCGACGTACAACGAGATCCCGTGGAAGTTCGAGGCCGGGACGAGCAACATCGCCGATGCGATCGCGCTCGGCGCAGCGGTCGACTATATCGAAAAGATCGGCATGGACTGGATCCGCGCGCACGAGGTCTCGCTCACCGCGTATGCTCTGGAGCGCTTGGCAAGCCTGCGCTCGCGCGGCCTGGCGATCTACGGTCCGCTCGATGCGAACGCGCGCGGCGGGGTTATCTCGTTCAACCTCGGCGATATCCACGCCCACGATCTGGCCTCGATCTTGGACACGGAAGGGATCTGCATCCGCGCCGGCCACCACTGCACGATGCCGCTCATGGAAAAGATGGGCTGGCCTGCAACGGCCCGGGCATCCTTTTACCTATACAATACGGAGGAGGACGTGGAAGCGCTCGTCGCCGGCCTGCAAAAAGCCGCCGATATCTTCAAGTTGCCTCATGACAAAAATGTCGGGTAGCGACCTGCGGCGAATGGTCATACGAGCATGACGGTGAGGAAACGACGGCCTCCGGGCGCGCAGGCCGGGCCGAGGTGCCGTTATCATGGACGATTTTTATAAAGAGTACATCCTCGACCATTATCGGAACCCGCGCAACTTTGGGCATCTGGAGCATGCGGACGTGGTGGCCGAGGATCTCAATCCGCTGTGCGGCGATAGGATCCGGGTCGAGCTGAAACTCGACGACGGGAAGGTCGACGACGTCCGATTCACCGGGAAGGGATGCGCGATCAGTCAAGCGTCGATGTCGATGCTGACCGAATCGCTGCGCGGTCAGCGACTCGAGGACATCGCCCGCATCCCCAAGGAGAAAGTCCTCGAGAACGTCGGGATCGGGATCAGCCCGGCGCGCATGAAGTGCGCCATGCTCGGCCTGAAAGTGTTGAAGACCGCCGCCCTCGGTGAGATCGCGAGCTGGCCCGACGAAGAGGCCGCTCCTTCATAAGCTGTAGACGCCCGGTTCGCCGCCCACCTCGTCCCAGATTTTGACGTTGTGCGTCGCCTCGCGCGAGAAGGTCAGCGCGACGACGACGCCGATCGCCGCGATCAGCATCGGATAGTACAAGCCCGCAAAGTGATTCCCGGTCGCAACGACGAGCGACGAGCTGATCAACGGAACGAGTCCCCCAAAAACACCGTTCCCGATGTGGTACGGGAGCGAGAGTGACGTGTAGCGGATTCGCGCCGGGAAGAGTTCGACAAGGAAAGCCGCGATCGGCCCGTAGACCATCGTCACCAGCACGACCATGTAGAAAACCAGGAGCGTCAGCACGACCGGGTTCGTCGCGTTGGCTTGCATCGCGCGGAAGACCGGGATGTACGTAATGACCGCCAGTGCGAAACCCGCGACCATGATGTTTCGGCGCCCGATCTTATCGGAGAGCGCACCGAAGACGAGGAAGAACGGCGTCGCGCACGCCACGGCCACCACGATGATGATGTACGCCGTTACGTAGTTGATCTTCAAAACGGTCTGCATGAAGAACAGAGCATAGAACTGTCCGGTATACCAAACGACCCCCTCCGGGGCGGTGAAGCCGAACAGCGCCAACAACATCAGGCCGACGTTCTTCCCTTGTCCAAACGCCTCGGTCAGCGGTTTGCTCGTATTCTTCCCCTCTTCCCTGAGGCGCTCGAACAGCGGCGACTCGAGAAGCTTCATCCGGATATAGATGGAGAGCACGACCAACACGGCGGAGAGGAGGAACGGAAAACGCCAACCGTACTCCTTGAAGGCGGCGTCGCCCATCGTGAGCCGAAACGCCAAGATCACGAGCAGCGAAAGCAGGATGCCGAGGGTGGCGGTCGTCTGGATATAACTCGTCAGATAGCCGCGCCGGTTATCGGGCGCGTGCTCCGCGATGTAAATTGCGGCGCCGCCGTATTCTCCGCCGAGTGCAAGGCCTTGAATGAGGCGGAGCAAGACGAGGAGTATCGGCGCAGCCAGCCCGATCTGCGCATAGGTCGGGAGAAAGCCGACGAGCGTGGTCGCCAATCCCATCAAGATCAAGGTCGCCAAGAACGTGAACTTTCGCCCGATCAAATCGCCGAGCCGGCCAAAGAAGATCGCCCCGAACGGTCGCACGATGAATCCGGTGGCAAAGATCGCCAAACTGACCAGGAGCGCGGCCGTCGGATTTCCCGGCGGGAAGAACTGAGTCGAGAAAAAGACGGCAAGACTTCCGTACAAATAAAAGTCGTACCATTCGATCAACGTCCCCGCCGACGAGGCGCCGATGATGAACGGCAGACGGTACGGCTTCCCCCCGACGACCGGCATGGACGCTGTCGCCATCTCCCTGCTCCCCTCACGAAACAAATTACCTTCGCCGAGCCATATCGTCGGCGGTTGTCATTATCCTGCCGGTGGCAAAGTAAGCTTGGGAAAGCTTGCTAGAACGCCCGCTCGCCTTCGACGCAAACGTTCTGCGTATCGTACGCTTGGAACGTGTACCAGCGATAGGCGCCGTGATCGCGCACTTCGAGATCGACCGGGCGTGGCGGAGCGGCGCCTTCCGGGACGTTGGCGATCACCACGCGCTTGGCATGGACGTATTCGCCTTCCTCGCCGAACCTTCGGGCGTCCTCGGGCATGATGATTTGCAGGTCCTTCCAGGTCGCGACGATCCCGGTTTGCGCCTTCGCTTTCGACAGCATCCCTTGATAGGAAAGGCGCGAAGGTACGGGATCTCCGTCTTTGAGCGAGGTGACGATGTTTTCGATCGCACCCAGCCGCGGGACGTAATGCTCGCTGCAAAACGACTGCAGGGCGTCGGGATGAGTGATCGGGACGACGCTGCGCGACGAGCATGAAGCCGCCGTAACCATCACGGCGGCCGCGACGACGAAACGAACGAACACGCTGTTAACGGCCCTGCAAGAATCCTATCGAGAGCCACGGGACCGCGGCGACGACGATGGTCGCAACCAAGACGCCGAGCAGATAGGGAACGACTCGGCGCATCGCCGAATCGGGCTCCGTTTTCCCGATCGCACACGCCGCATAATAGCCGACGCCCAGCGGCGGCGAGAAGAGACCGATCCCCATCGCGAGTACCACGACGATCGCGTAGTGGACCTCGTTGACGCCGAACGCCTTCGCGACGGGGAAGAGCAACGGACCGAACAAGACGATCGCCGGGACACCCTCGAGGACCGAGCCCAAGACGACGAACGCGATGATCGAGAGCGCAAGGAAGCCGCCGACTCCGCCGGGCGACTTCCCCAACGCATCGGCGAGATCTTGCGCGAATCCGGATTGCGTCAGCGCCCAACCCATCGAGGTCGCGGTCGCGATGATGAACATCAGTGCGCCGGTCAACGCGGAGGTTTCGCGCAAAATCGGATAGATGCGGCGCCAATCGAACTCGCGATAGATCGCGACGCCGACGACGACCGTGTACAGGATCCCGACGGTGCTGACCTCCGTAGCCGTCGCCACGCCGCCCAGGACGGCCGCGCGAATCAGGACCGGGAGCGCCAAACCGGGGATCGCTGCCACGAAAGCCCTGGCGATCGCACCGAGCGACGGCCGGCGCGCCGACTCGGTTTTATCGTGACGCGAGCGCAGCAGCACGATGAGGACGAGCGCCAAGGCCGCGAGGGCCGCAGGGAGCAACCCGGCGGTAAAGAGCGCCGCGATCGAGACGCCGGTGACCGAGCCGATGATGATGAGGACCAAGCTCGGCGGGATCGTCTCGGCCATCGCCCCCGAGGATGCGAGCAGCGATACCATTTCGGAACGCACCCAACCGCGCCGTTCCATCTCGGGGAACAACACGGGAGCGACCGCAGCCATGTCGGCGATCTTCGATCCCGAGATCCCGGATACCAAGTACATCGCCGACAGCAACACGATTCCAAGACCGCCGCGCACATGCCCGACGACGCTCGCGAGCGCGTCGACCAAACGCTTCGCGATCCCCGCGTTTTCTATGAGCAGGCCGAGTAATATGAAGAGCGGCGCGGCGAGCAGGACCAAGTTCGAAACGCCCTCTTGCATCCGTCCGACGATCGTATCCAGCGGAACTTGCGTCGTGAGCGCGAGATAACTCAGCGTGCCGACGCCGAAGGAAAACGCGATCGGGACACCGATCGCGACAAACGCGCCGACGACGACGACGAAAAAGACGACGAGATTGAGATTCCCCAGCGGGACCAACGCTCCGCGCACGAGATACGCGACGGCCGAGACGACGACGGCGGCGGCGACGACCGGGACGACGATTCTCGGCTCGGAGTCGATCAGCCGCAGCAGGGCGACGACGAGGATCAACGCCAGTCCGATGAACACCGAGACGACGACGTATGCCTGCGGGATTTGCAGAGCCGGCGTGAAAGCGATCGCTTCCTGCATGAGATAGTTGCGACTGGCGGGCAGGAGCTCGAGTGCGAACAGGACGACGACGACGTCGCCGATCGTACGAAAGATCTTCGTCGTTCGAGCGTCGACCGAGCGCAGGACGGCCGTCAAGCGCATATGCGCATCGTTCCGGTACGCGATGACGGCTCCCAACATCGAGAGCCATAACAGCAAGATCGTCGCGAGTTCATCCGTCCAGACCAGTGCATTGTGCAGAACGTAACGCGAAACGACCCCGCTCGTGAGGATCGCCACCTCGACGACGAGGAGCAGCGCGGTGATCGGTTCGATCACCGCCCCGATGGCGGCGTCGACGGCCCGGGTCCATGAGCGTCTGAGAAAGGGTCCCGGAGCCTCGACGCCGGCTTCGGTCAGCTCCGGCACAGCGGTGCTAATAGCCATGTAGGGCTCCGTCCTTTCTTTTAGATGCGCTTGTAGACCTTGACCGCGCCGAAGCGTGCAATGATCCGATACTCCCCGCTCGCGACGCCGGCGCGCAGTCGCGGCAACACCTCGCTGCGGAAGCTCTCGTTCTGGTAATCGTCCGCATAGATTGCATATTGGGGCGGGTAGAGCCACGCGATCGTCGCGTTGGGATAGCGCAACGCGAAGTGGCTGAACCATTCATCGTGCGTGCTCACGTTGGCCGTCGTCGGGATCGCGGCGAAGGCGCGCCGAGCGTCGCTCAAATCGGCGTACGGACGCACCAAGTAGTGGCCGAGATGCATGGGATTGAACGCGATCAGCACGACGGCGCAGAGACCGAAGGTCACCGTGAGGATCCGCTGCGCCGCAGCCTCCGAGCGCCTGCGCCCGAGGTCGACGAGGACGGCGGCCGTGCCGACCAATAGCCACGGAATATAGATCGCGGCGTAGTGCGAGCCCATGCGCCAGGTGATCGCCTCGCTCGAGAGCAACACGATCAAAAGCCCGGGTGACGCCACGATCATCCATCTCGAACGCAGCGGGAGGAAAGCGAGCGGTGCGAACGCCTCCAGCAAATAGGTCAGCCGCCCGAGCGTCGAGACCCCGCTCAGGACGACGAGCGGCTCCGTCGCGATCGCGACGAGCAGCGCGAGCGGCCCGTGAGCGAACGGATACCAATAGAAATGCGCCGGCCGCCAGCCTCCGAGCTTCGGGACGACGACCCCGAAATAGAAGGCGAGCGTTGCGACGCTCAAAACGATGAGCCATGCGCCGGCAAAACCCGTCGCGCGCGGCGCCCGCGGCCGCCAATAGAGGAGTCCGTCGCCGCGTCGTTCTCCGCGGCGCAACGAAACGATGAGCAGGACGGCACCGAAGACCGCCAGGACGATCGACACTTCCTCGCGGACGAGTACGCAAAGGATGCTGCAAACGATGAAGGCGATCCAGCGCTCAGTATCGAGCGCCCAAAGCAGCGTGAGCACGAGGACCGGGTAGAACGCGATCTCGTGAAACTCCGTGAAGGCGACTGCCGTCAGCGGCGGATAGAGCAGGGCGAGGAGCGCGATCCGCGAGCCAAGACGGTCGGGAGCATAGCCGCGCAGGAACGCGTAGAGCGGGAACGCCGTAGCGCCGATGAGGCAGGCTTGAACGATCTGAATCGAGAGCGGACTGCGCGTCAGTGCGACGACGGGATAGAGAACCGCCAGCAGCGGAGCCCAATGAAAGGCGAAATGCGATCCGTTTTCCGGCCCGTCGCGGAAACCCGAGAACGCGTTCAGCGCAACCTGAGCGAACGTCCCGGTATCGGTCCCGTAGCTCCAAACGCTCCATCGGTAGATCGCCAAGCCGCCGAGCACCGCAACATAGACGGCATACCAGAGAGCTACCCGTCGCATCGCCGGCGGAAGGCTACGGACGCGTGATATCGCGGCCGCTGATCACGATCCCGGCCGAGCGCTGGACGACCTCGTAGACGATCTCGTACTTGCGCGACCCATCGACGATTTGCACCTGGACCGCCGCGCTCGAGTCGCCGGTACGACGTGCGGCGAGCGTCCCGATTTTCGACGTCGTGTTGACGAACGCGAGCTCGGGGAGGGGGACGGTCGCATCGGTTGGGGATGCTCCAAGCAGTGCACGCGCGGTCGCACTGTCCCCGCGCAGGATCGCGTCGAGATAGCGGCGGACGACCGCTTGCGCGATATCGAGATCGAAGCCGGTCGCCAGGGCGGCCGGGGTCGGCGCCGGCGCGCTCGGCGAGGCTGCCGCCGACCGAGTCGAGAGCGGCGTCGCCGCCTGGCTCGGGGTAGCCGACGGGAGGGCGGAAGCCTGACCGATCGGTCGCGACGTCACTGCAGGACCGACCGTCGTCCCCGGGGTGGGTGCGACCGTCGCTCGTGCCGCACCGGGGGTCGGAGCCGGCGTACGAAACGCCGAGGGCGTCGCCAAGGGCGTCTCGACGACGACCGGCTTCTCCGTCGTAAGCGGTTGCGGCGTCCCGATCTCTTGGGCCGACTCGGCCGGCGCCGGGACGGCGAGCGGCGTAACCCTGGGAGCTGCGGGTACTCTCAGCTCGGAGTTCCCTCCGCGATGCATGACGACGGCCGACAGCATGCCGATAGCGAGTCCGGCGACGATGACGACGATCCCCAGCAGAACGGTCCGGACGTTACTCGACCGGCGCTCAGGTTCGCGCCGGCGACGCGGTGACCGCGTGCTCAGCGGTGCAACCTCATTGGCGCTGCAGCTTCTCGCTTCGCGCGGCAAGACCTCGGTCCGCGCTGCGCGAAACGTCGCGGTGTCATGATCCGTGTCCGCATCCCGATCGATGTCGGGGCGATAGCAACGACGGGCTGCAGCGCGTTCGCGCTGGCGACGCCGCTGCGCATCGAGACGTTGATCGGCCTCGCCGTCGACGAATCGCTCGGTCCGCGCGCCCCGAAGGACAAGCGCGAGCGGACGTTACGCGCGACCCTCGCCGGTTTTCGCGCCGGGACGTTTCTCCTGGACATCGACGGGCGCTTCTTCGATCGGCTCGACGACACCGTGATGTGCGCCGGTACCGCGACCTTGCGCTTCTTCCTCCGCCGCGGCGTTCGCTCACCGAGCTAGAAGCAGATCCATGTGCTGTTGACCGAACCCCGGCGTCGATCGCCGCTCTCGATCGGCGCAATCGTCGATCTTGCGCTCGAAGCCTACGGCGGCGACGCTCGCTTCTACCTCAGCCTGGCGGTATGCGCGTTCGTCGTGCAAGCCGTCGTCGGGCTCCCGCTGGGAGGGAGCGCCGCAGCGCAGTGGTGGCTGCAAGGACTCAACCTCATCGCCGATGCTTTCCTGGCCGGCTGCGTGAGCATCGGAGTGGCGGCACGTCTGCGCGAAGAGCCGCTCTCGGCCCGGGAGATCGTCGAGCGCGCAGTGCGGCGGTGGTGGGCGATCGTCGCCGTCGACCTCGTCGTTTGGTTCGTCCGCGCATTGACCTTCGATTTCGTCTTCGGGAGCGTCGAAGCGACGGGATACTATACGATGACGCTCCCCACCCTCGTCGTCTGGGGGACCTTCTTGAGTGCGGACGTCATCGCGGCAATCGACGAGCGGACACCGCTCCCCGCGTTACCGGGATACGCGCTGTGGAGCAGCCTCATGCTCTCTTGGCGCCGCGGCAACCTCGCTCGGGTGACGCTCCTCTCGATCATGACGGTCCCCGCGCTGATGCTCCCCATGGTCCTGGACGACGTTCTTCGTCTGCATGCGATCGTGCGCCACGACTTCTGGTCGTCGATCCCGGTCGACGCGTTGCTGACCGGCCCCTACCAAGCCCTCTTTACCGTATTCTACCTCGACCTGCGAAACCGCACCGACCGCGCGCAATAGCGTCATGTAGAGCGCGTTCGGCCAGGCGAAGTCCGCGCGCGTGTACTTCCATGGGGCGTTGACGTCGAACGACTCGTGAAGACGGTGGTCACCGGTATCCGATGCGGCGAGATACCCGAGGACGCGCCGGATCTCGTCGGCGTCGCTGGTCGTGAGGGCCTGCATCACAAGCGCCAGCGGCCAGACATAGTTTCGGGGGGTATGGGGGCTCCCGATCCCCTGCGCGACCTTCCCGCGGTAGAAGTACGGATTGCGTGGAGAGAGGACGAACGAGCGCGTCGCCTGATAGACCGGATCCTGGACCGGGACGTACCCGAAGTAGGGTATCGAGAGGAGCGAGGGGACGTTGGCGTCGTCCATCAACAGCGCATGTCCGAGCCCGTCGACCTCGTACGCATAGATCTTCTCGCCGTCGGGCAAGTCGACGCGGCCGTACCGCTCGATCCCGTCCCGGATCTGATCCGCCAATCCGGTTGCAAGCTCCGCTTTGCGATCGTCGTGATAGATTTCGTGCTCGATCTCGGCGAGCCGCCGCAGGACGACGACGGCGAACATATTGTCGGGGATGTTGTAGTTGAACCGACTGGGATCGTCGGAAGGCCGGAAGCCGGTCCAGACCATCCCGGTATAGGCCACCGGCGAGCCGCGGCCGTGGTGCGGGAGCTTTGGATTGCGATAGCGAGAGCGTTCGGAGTGGTGCTGCTCGACCTGCAACACCTCGAGGACGCGGTCGAACGCCAAGCTCTCCCGGCCGTCGAAGAACGAGCCGTCTCCGGTCGTCCGCCAATAGTCGTGCGCCAACCAAATCGGATAGAGGAGCGAGTCGACCTCGAACTTCTCTTCGAAGACCGTATAGCGTGAGGTGAAGGCGTTCGCATAAGCGTCGATGAGGATGTAGCGCGCTTGCCGGCGGATTACGCCTTTGAGGGTCGCCGCGACGCTCGGATCGGTTCGGGCGACGTCGATATAAGCATGGGCGATCGCGCTCCCGTCCCGTAGCCATTCCGCCGGGATATCGCCCGTCGATGTGTACGTCGTCCCGTCACGCTCGCGGATCGTGTGGCGACTGATCGCCTCGTCCGCCGCTTTCAAGTAGAGCCGTCCGAGCGCCGCATTGAAGAGGACGCCGCGCTCGTCGGCGCGCGCGAGGAGCACCATCTGCAACCAGAGGCTCAGTACGACGGCTGCCGTGAGTGGACGTAGCTTCATGCCGCCGATTTATCTTTCGGCACTCTTACCGTTCCTCGCCGTTTCGGGTACAATTAATCCGAACGTAACGCAGCTGCGTCGCTCGGACGTGATGGAGTGTCTCCGAAAACAATGGATCGGCGGCGTGCCGGACTCGCGATCAGCCTTGGCGCCGTACTTTGCCTCTCGGCTCCGGCGGTTGCAGATCAGCTTTATGCCGTCGACGGGAAGGACAGCTTCATCGTCGGCAGCCGCGACGTACGCAGCGCAATCGTCTACTCCGGCAAGGAGACGCTCTCGAGCGTACCGGCGAGCGGCGGGACGCGCTTCATCGTCACCGTCGACTACCTTCGGACCGACCAGGGGACACAGGCCAGGGCGCACGCGCGATTCGTCTCGCTCGTCAAGTCCTCCGGCGAGCAACATGACGAGATCAACGGCGACCCGGACTACGTCAGCCTTCTGAATCAGCCGTTCTCGATCGAGCTCGACCTCCCGACGATGCGCGACGTCGCGCGCATGACCGAACCGATGCCGTTCTCGTTTGTGTTGCCGATCACCGGCGCGCCGTTGAACGGCTGGCTGCGGAAGACCGGCGACGGCTATGTCGCCGGAGAGCGATCGCTAGGGATCGCCTTCGACGCCGAGGGGCCGGTCCATGGCAGGCTCGGCAATGTCGGGATCGCGCTCGACGGCCGTATTCGGCTGCACGGCACAGCCTACTACTCCTACGATACGGCGATCCTGCGGGCCCTGGAGACGCGGTTGACGATCTCGGGTTCGCTCGCAGACGACCGAAGCCACCGACCGGTGACGATCACCTACTGGCGCTCGATCCGGGCCATCCCCGCGAATCCGGCCAAGGACGCGTCCCGCCCCCTCGGCCGAAACTAGGGACTAGACCCCGACCAAGTCGACTTGCATCGGGCGCATCCGCGGTCCCTCGTCGAGTCGCTTGAATTCGCTGAACGAGAGATGCTCTTGATGATAGTCGATGAGCATCTCGATGCCGCGCCGCACGCACCCCGTCTCCTCGACGTATTTCTGCAGCTTCCGCCGAAAATAGCTCTGCGGATCGCGCAGGATCTTCGCGTAGTAGGGGTCGTCGGTGAGCCCGGTGGGGTCGATGCCTTCTTTGGGGACCAGCCAAACGAACGAGGGATCTTCACCGCTTTTGTAGCCTATCAGGACGAGCGGGATCGCACGTGTCGACTTGAGCGTCGGGACGAAGCTGCACAGCGTGTAGGCGTCAAACGCAAGATCCTTCGGTTCGATGGCTGCGTCCATACGAGGAGCCTCCGAGCGAGTTCGGACAACAAAAAGCTCGCTCCGGATCTCCCGCGCGAGCTTGGACGCCGTCCGAAGAGGGCAACATGAGGCGGGGATTCTCTTCGGCAAGCGCGGGAGACCTTGTGGAGAACGGGGACTTTCGCCGACGAAGCAGAAGCGGGTCCCCCCTCGCCGAAACCCTTATCTCACTAGGAGCGGTTGTCCACCAAGTATGAGCGCGCTGGCACCGCTCCATCAGGAGTATCGCTTGGCCTCTCCGGCGCCGCCGCCGGCTCCCGCCCGCACCACCGCGGTCCCGGGTCCCGAAAACTTCGAATCGATCGTCGACGAATACCAGCGGCGGCTCTACGGCTTTGCGCTCCGAATGACGGGCAACCGAGAGGACGCCGAGGAGATCGTCCAGGATGCCTTCGTCCGGGCGTACCGCGCGCTCAATAAGATGGACGAGGCGCAGCGCGCCGAGCTACGCCTGCAGCCGTGGCTGTACACGATCACGCTGAACGTCACGCGGAACCGCCTGCGCAGCATGCGCCCCACGAACGTGGCGCTGGATGCGCTGGCCGATCCGGATGCCCTCTTGAACGAGACGCAGGAGGGCCCGGATCAGCCGGAGGCGATCGTCGAACGGGGGACCGATATGGCGCTCGTCGAGCAAGCGCTCCTCCAACTCCCGATGCATCTCCGGGCCGCGGCGACGTTGCGTTTCATCGAAGGGCGTAGCCACCCTGAGATCGCCGAGATCCTCGATCAGCCGATCGGGACCGTCAAATCACACGTCCATCGAGCGGTCCGGATCTTGCGACGCATCTTGGGGCCGCAAATCGGTCGGATGGCACCACCGGGAGATTCTGCTAATGCGATGCTGTGATGTTGAAGCGCTCTGGGACGAGATGCGTGAGGGCGTCGAACCGCGTCGTGAGCACATCCTCGCGCACTTGCGTAAGTGTCCCCCCTGTCAGGAAGTCTACAAGCAATACGAGGGAGTCGCGTACTGCCTCGAGTGTTTGCCGGTCGTCGAGCCGCCGCCGCGGATGGTACCGAAGATCCTCGAACACATCCGTGAACTCCGCGAGAAATATCAGGCGACCCATCCCGACTCCCTTACGAAAGTCGAATCCCCGATCGGCACCCTCTATGTAACCTTTCGAAAGACGGGGATCACGTCCGTGGCGTTGGATCGGGGCAAGGGCGAAGCGTCGACGATCGCCGAGATCGAGCGACGCTTACGGCGAAAAGTCGTCCCCACCGATGCCGCTCCGCCCTGGGTCACCGATACGCTCGCCCAATACTTTCGCACGTACCGGCCGGACTACAATCGCGTCGATATCTCGAGCCTCACGCCCTTTGAACAAGCGGCGCTACGCGCCGCCGCACAGATCCCGCCCGGAGAAGTCCGCTCGTACGGCTGGGTCGCACGCGTGATCGGCCGCCCGCAAGCCGCGCGGGCCGTCGGCCGCGTGATGGCCCGTAATCCGATACCGTTTCTCTATCCGTGTCACCGCGTCGTCGATTCCTCCGGCGCACTCCACAACTACGGCTACGGACTCGAGCTGAAACGTCGCTTGTTGGAGATGGAGGGCTATCGTCCAACGCGGTGAACGTGATCTCCCCGTAACACGTCCGCGGCCCCTTCAGAGAGAGACGAGCGAAGGTCAACAGGCGGACAGGAGGAGGTGGTCATCGTAAGTAGCGATTCCGATAAACGTCTCACCAAAACGATGATTGGAGGTCCGTCGGCCTAACAGCCGCGTACCCTTCTCGAGCCACTTGTCCGCCGGCCGCGTGCCGGCTTTTTTTTGCCGTAGCCGCTGGGGCGGGGCCCCTCCGGCCCCCGTGACCGGCAAAGGGGCGAGGGACCCCGAGCCGGTTTCGGTGCCTTTCATGATGCGAAAATAGAGGGCAAGATTATTATCTGAGCTAACGTCCCTTTCGACATGAGCGACGATCCTAGGATCGCTGCAATCCCCGATATTCATGGGCATGCCAAGGGGGAGCACAAGCCCTATGCGGAGGAGCGGCCGATCGCTCTCTCGGCGCGTATGCTCTTCCTGTGGTTTTATCATGCCTGCCGACGGGGATGGCCGCGGTTTTTGATGGTAGCGGACCACATGAACTATCTCACCTTTGAGGATCCGGCGGCCGTCAATCTGGTCCGGCGGGCGCTGAAGCTGGCGCAAGCCGGAGACTTGTACGGTGCGGCCGAGACCGCCGGGGTCGAGGTGAGCCATGCCGCAGTCGTCTCCGAAGGGCTGCGGCGCGGGATGCGCTTCTCGATCGGTGCCGAGGTCGACAACGATCCGCGCAGCCGACCCGATGCCCAAAACATCGTCGATGCGATGCGGCCCGATGCGATGATTCGTTCGGTCCACTTCTTGACGATCGAACATCCGGTCCACGGGCCGAATTGGAATTGGCCGTTCGACAATCCGGAATTCAGCTCGCTCTACGAGCACGTAGGGACCGAAAAGACCTGGGAGCTGTACATCGAGACCCTGATCGACGCGATCGAACGCCTCCCGGGTCACATCGTCGGCCATTTTTACGTCCCCGGCAACTTCGGTCACTGGCCGGACGATGCTACCCTCGAGAAATACGAGGACCGGATGCTCGCAGCGGCACAGGCCCGCGGGATGGCGGTCGAGTTCAACACGCGCTTCCTGTATCGCGACCATCCGGCCGAGTTCAAGGAAAAGTACCGCGCGGCGAACCTGCGGCTGCTGAAGAAAGCCAAGCAGCTCGGCGTGGGGATCGCCGTCGGGTCCGACGCGCACAGCCCGAAAGATCAGGGTGCCGCCTTCGACGAGGTCCTGGCCATGCTGGACCAGGCCGATATCAACGAGCTCGTCTTCCCGATCGGCGGCCGACTCGCCCGCGTCGCGCTGCGCGCGACCAAGGAACATCTCGAAAAGCGTGCGGCGCTCACGGCGCCGACGATCCCCGGGAGCAGCATCTCCGGATTAGGCCGGGCGGAGCTTGGGCTCGATACCCGCCCCGAATCGAAGCCGGCCGTGAAGCCGGCTCCCCCCGCGAAGGAAAGCACCGCCGCAGAGAACGTCCCGGAAGAGCCGGCCCCCGAAGAGAAACCGGCTCCCCTCCCCGACCGAACCGAGAAACCGACGCGTAAAGTCGCCTCGGCACCCAAAGCGAAGCCGGCGAAAGCCGCGGCGAGAGCGGCGCCCAAAGCAAAAGCCGCCTCCGCGAAAGCGACGGCGAAGAAACGAATGGCGTCCAAGCCGACGACGCGCGCAGCCAAAAAAGCCGTCAAAGCGCGTCCGGCCGCGAAAGCACCGGCTCGCAAGAAAGCCGTGGCGAAAGGCACGCCCAAACGGAACGTGCCCGCCCCTCGGAAGAAGGCCACGGCGAAAAAATCACCTGCGAAAAAGAGCGTCGCGAAACGTAGCCGCTAGCCTAGCGCTCGCGCTACTGGTGGCCTGCACGCGGGTCGGGGTAACGAGTGGGGGTCGTCATCCCTGGACGATCCCCGGGACCCTGCGCATCGCGATTCTCGGTTCACCGAACACGCTGAACCCGATCCTCGCCTCCGACACGACCGAGGGGATGCTCGCGCGGCTGACCTCGGATCTCCTGGTCAGCGTCGATCCCTCGGGAAAACGACAGATCCCGATCCTCGCACGCGAAGTCCCGACCCTGCAAAACGGCGGGATCTCGAAAGACGGATTGACCGTCACCTACCACTTGCGGCACGGCGTACGCTGGCAGGACGGCGCCCCGTTTACGAGCGCCGACGTGAAATTCTCGTATGCCGCGATCATGAACCCGGCCAACAACGTCGGTTCGAGGACCGGGTTCAGCGTCATCTCGCGCGTCGATACACCCGATCGGTACACCGTCGTTTTCCACCTCAAGCACCGCTACGCGCCGTTCGTCAACACGGTCTTCGGCGAGAGCGATAACCCGTACACGGTGATCCCGGCGCACCTGCTCGCCAAGCTTCCGAATTTGAACAATGCGCCGTTCAACCAGCTCCCGATCGGGACCGGGCCGTTCAAAGTCGTCCGCTGGGTGCGCGGCGACCGAATCGAATACGTAGCCAACGACGACTATTTCTTGGGGAAGCCGAAGATACGCCGGATCATCGTGCGGATCGTACCGGACGAGAATACCGAGATCGCGCTGTTGCGCGCACACGATATCGACTGGATGTTCGAAGCGAGCCCACACGCCTATCGCGAGCTGAAGACGATCCCCGACATCCGGCTCGTCCTCGTCGCGCAAAATGCCTACGAAGGCCTTGCGATCAACACGGCGCGACCGATCCTCGCGGATCTCCGCGTCCGCCGTGCGATCGCATACGCGCTCGACAAGCCCCGCCTTTTGGCCGACTTCACGGCCGGATCGGCGACGCTTGCGACCGAGGATCTCCCCACCTTCCTGTGGGCGTATGAGCCCGACGTCCGGCGCTACCCTACCGATCCGTCGGCCGCAGAACGGCTCCTTGCGCAGGCCGGCTGGCTGCCGGGCCCCGACGGGATCCGCCGTCGCCGCGGACGGCGGCTCACCTTGGTGCTTTCGTACAATACCGGGAACGCGACCCGACAAGCCTTGGCGATCGCCGTCCAGGCGGCGCTGCGCTCGATAGGGATCGACGTACAGATCAGGACGTATCCCGCGTCGTTGCTCTTCGCTCCCTATGGGATGGGCGGGATCCTCGCACGGGGCAACTTCGACCTCGACCTGACGGGATGGATTGCCGGGATCGACCCGAACAATGCCGATCAGTTTTCGTGCTCGGCTCTGCCCCCGAACGGGAGTAACATCACGCGGTTCTGCACGCCCGCGCTCGACGCGGCGCAGCGGGCCGCACTTACGAACTACGACCAGACGGCGCGCAAGCGCGCTTACTCGACGATTCAGCGGTTGCTGGCCGACGACGTCCCGGAGATCTTCTTCTGGTATCCTCGCCAGATTCAACCGATCAACCTCGATTTCAAAGGCTTCGCGCCGAACCCTGTCAACGAAGCCTGGAACGCCTATCAATGGGAGATATGACCCGTGCGGGAAGACGATCTACTACCGCAGGATTCAAAAATCGCTCAAATCCCTGAGCTCAAGTGGCTGCGGCAAACGATCATCGAGAAGGCCCTGACACGGGGCGACTATATCCTCTCGGGCGGGGCGCGCAGCGACTACTATATCGATAAGTTCAAGCTGTTCTCCGATCCCCTCGTCCTACGGCGGATCGCCCGGCTGTTCACGCCGATCGTCGCCGATATCGGACCCGACGTCATCGGCGGGACCGAGCTCGGCGGCGTGATCTTGGCGACGGCCGTCTCGCAGATGACGAACCTTCCGATGCTCGTCGTCCGCAAGATGCCGAAGTCGTACGGCGCCTATGCCGACGAGTACGTCGAGGGACCGTACACGCCCGGACAGCACGTCCTGCTGCTCGAAGACGTCGTCACCAGCGGTCGCGAGGTCTTGAGCGCGAAGGCGCGGCTCGAGGAACTCAATCTCCGCGTCACGGTGTACGCGGTGATCAGCCGCGGCCTCGCACCGGTGAACTCCCTGGTGCAATTCGCGCTCCCGCGCTCGGACGCCAAAACCGACAACTAGCGCGCGGCCGTTCCGTCGATGTCGCAGCGGAGATGGTCGTCGGCGCATGCGACGGGCCCGGGATAGACTTCGCGCGCGAGAGCGATCATCTCGTCGGGTGTTTGTCCGTCCGAATAGTGCGTCAGCATCAACGAAGCCGCTTCGGCGTCACGTGCCATTTGCGCCGCCTCGAGCGCCGAGGAGTGCCCCCGCCGACCCGACTCGATCTCGTTTCGCAGTAACGAAGCTTCGCACAAAAACAGATCGCTGCCGCGCGCGAGTCTCACGACGTTCTCGTCCGGTGCGGTGTCGGCGGAATACGTGAGCGCTCGGCCTCCGGCTTCGTAGCGTACGGCGAAGGTCGGGACGAAGTGACGGGTCGGCGCAAACCGCACGGTCGCGCCGTGGAGTACGAGGCCGCTCATCGGATCGTACGTCCGAACGTCGAAGACCTCGGAGAGGAAGTCGCCGTTTCCTTCCGGTGCGAATACGCCGACGAGTCGGCGCAGCATCGTCTCGCCTCCGGGCGGCAACCACAACGGCATCTTCGTCCGGCGCACGTTCGTCCCGTATTTGAGGGCGTACCGCATCGGGATCAGGTCGATGAAATGATCGGCGTGCATGTGCGAGATGACGACGCCGTCGATGTCGTCGTAGGACGCGTACTTCCGCAGGTTCGAGAACGCCCCGCTCCCCAGGTCGACGACGATGCGGTGTCCGCCCCCCTCGAGCAGGTAGGAGCTGCAGGCCCGACTCGGTCGAGGGATCGAGCAGCTCGAACCCAAGACGGTCAAGCGGATCCCGTCTATGGTAGCGATGCGAGCACCTCGGCGGCATGGCCGTCGACCTTGACCTTGGGCCACACCCGGGCGATCTTTCCGTTCTTGGCGATCAGGAACGTCGCGCGCGCGACACCTTTGGTCTTGCGCCCATACATGTTCTTCTCGACGATGACGCCGAATGCGTCGCAGATCGTCGAGTCGGCGTCGCTGAGCAGCCGGAACGGCAGCCCGAATTTTTCCTTGAACTTTCGTTGGGCTTCGATCGAGTCGCGGCTCACCCCGACGACTTCGGCCCCCTTCTTGCGGAACTGTTGGTACAGTTCGGCGAACTGCTTCGCTTCGTTGGTGCAACCCGGCGTGTCGGCTCTGGGGAAGAAATAAACGACGAGCGGCCGATCTAAACTCGCCAGTCTGACACGTGCGCCGCTATCGTCTTTCGCACCGACTTTCGGCAAGGGTTCACCGACATCCAGCATTCGACACTCCCTCCAGGCGAAGATTAGACCGCCGTCACTTTCCCTACCGGCCTCGCCCACCCCGGCACCGGACGGACCGCAAGGGTGTCGCCGGCGACCACGATAATCAAGGCTCGAGCGCTCATGGATCCTTCGGCGCACGGCGAACCGGCCTTTGAAGCGGCGCATCCGCTCGCGGTGCGCTTGATCGAAGACCTGCGCCGCGCGCGCGTGAGTGGGCCGGTGCTCGAAGTCGGGAGCGGGCACGGCAGAAACACGCGCGCACTCGTCGCGGCAGGGCTCGAGGTACTCTCGACCGACGATGCCGCCCAGTACACGCAGCTCCCCGCGAGGCGGGGATCGATCGTCGCCGCGCTCTCGACCCATGCCTATCTCCACGGAACGGCGCCCAAGCTGCGCGCCGGGATCGCGGAGCTCGCCCGCGTCCTGCGACCGGGGGCGCCCGCCTACCTCACGCTGGGATCGACCGAGGACGTCAACTACGGCTTCGGCGCGCAGATCGACGAGTACACCTTCGCGCCCGGCGACGGCCCGGAAGCGGGGATCCCGCACGTCTATCTCGACCGTGATGCGGTCATCGAGTTCTTACGAGGCTTCACCATCGAGACGCTCGAGCTCGTCGACGTCGACCGGATCGTCGGACGCTGGGCGCATGGCGAGGACGAGCTGCCCGGGAAGCGTCACTGGTTCGTGAAGGCGCTGCGCGCTAACCGGTCTTGATCAGCCCGGTCATCGGGCTCGAGGCGTTGGCGTAGAGCCGCTTCTCCATCCGGCCGGCGAGGAAAGCCTTGCGTCCCGCTTCGACCGCCGCCCGCATCGCTTCGGCCATCAGCACCGGGTCCTTCGCCGCCGCGATCCCGGTATTCATGAGAACGGCGTCGACGCCGAGCTCCATCGCGATCGCTGCGTCGGAGGCGGTTCCGACCCCGGCGTCGACGATCACCGGGACGGAGGCGCGCTCCTTGATGATCGTGATCGAATAGGGATTGCACACCCCCAAGCCGCTCCCGATCGGTGCGGCGAGCGGCATGACGGCCGCGCAGCCGAGTTCTTCGAGGTGTTTGCACGCCGTCGGATCGTCGCCGATATACGGCAAGACGGTGAAACCGTCACGGACCAATTGCTCGGCGGCGATCAGCGTCTCTTTCGTATCGGGATAGAGCGTTTGCTGATCGCCGATCACCTCGAGTTTGATGAGATCGGTCCCCAACGCCTCGCGGGCGAGCTGCGCGGTGAGTACGGCGTCTTTCGCGTTGAAGCAACCCGCCGTGTTCGGCAAAATCTTGAACCGGCTGCGATCGATGAAATCGATCAACGTCTTCCCACTGGGGTCGTCGAGGTGGATCCGGCGGATCGCCACCGTCACCATCTCGGCGCCGCTCGCCGCATGCGCCGCCTGCATCACTTCCATGGAGGGGTACTTCCCCGTCCCGACGATCAGGCGTGAACGAAATTCATACTTGCCGATCCGAAGCGGCTCGTCTTTCATACTCATCCTCCGGCGACGGCGACGATGATCTCGATCCGATCATCTTCGCGCACGCGATAGCTTGCATGCTCGGCGCGCGGGACGACACGATCGTTGACCGCGACGGCCGTCCCCTCGGCGGGGACCTTCAAAGCCTCGAGCAGGCCTGCGAGCGTCGCACCGTCGTCGATTTCCCGTAATTCCCCGTTTATCGTAGCTCTCACGCGGTACGGTTCCACGAAACCTCCGTGCGTTCCGCGCGCTTGGGATCGAACGGCGCGGGATCGACCGAGGGGACCCGTCCTTCGATTGTGTCGGCCAGCAACTCCGCGGTGATCGGGGTCAGGAGGACGCCGTTGCGATAGTGACCGCTCGCAACGAAATACCCCTCGATCGGCGTCGCTCCGATGAACGGGCGCCCGTCCGGTGAGTCGGGCCGAAGCCCGGCCCACGTCTCGCAGACCGTGAAGGTGCCGAGCGACGGTGCGGCTCGAAGCGCTGCGCCCAGGAGAGTCGCCAGCCCCTGGGCCGTCACTCGCTGGTCGAAGCCGGCGTCCTCGACGGTCGCCCCGACCAACAGCCGGCCGTCGGCTCTGGGGACCAAATAGATCTCCGATGTCCAAACCAACCGCCGTCCGAACCCGCGCGGAACGGCGAGCGCCGCCATCTGGCCTTTCTTCGGCCTGACCGGGACGGAGAACGGGGCACCGGGGAGGCTCCCCGCCCAAGCGCCGGCCGCATTGACGACTACCCGGGCCGGGCGAAAGCCGTGCGGGGTCCGCAGGCCGAGGACGCGCCGTGCATCGCATTCGACCGCGATCTCCCCGCTCTGCTCCACGACGCGCACGCCCGCGCCGCGCACCGCCCCGAGCAGCGCCCTCCCCAAACGCCGGTTGTCGACTTGCCCCTCGCCCTCGATCAAGAGGGCACCGATCGCGCGCCGCGAGACCATCGGTTCGGCTTCCAGTACCTCGAGGCGACCCAACATCCGCGCTCCGCTCGTCTTCGCCGCGAGCTCTTCGAGTCGGACCGCGTCCGCTTCGTCGAAGGCGAGATGCAGGGTCCCGTCGAGCTTCAATGCGGGATCGACCCCGGTTCGCTCCGCCAACTCGGCTGCGAAGTTTGGATAACGCGCAAGGGATGCCAGGCACAGCGCCTCGAGCGCCGCATCGTCGAGCATCTCCGAATACGGCGCGAGCATCCCCGCCGCGGCCCACGACGCCGCACGGCCCGCGTCGTCGCGCTCGAAGACGACGACCTCGGCCCCCCGCTTACGCAACTCATACGCGCTCGCGAGCCCGATCAAGCCTGCGCCGACGATAGCGATCTCGCTCATAGCCCCGTGTAGACCGGACCTTCGCCCCCTTGGGGCGGGACCCAGGTGATGATTTGGTAGGGATCGATGATATCGCAGGTCTTGCAGTGGACGCAGTTGGTAAAGTTGATCTGCAGCCTACCCTCCACGCCGGTCGCCGTCCGTTCGAACAGCGGCTCGTACACGTTCGCCGGGCAAAAGTACCGGCACGGGTTGCCGTACTCGACGGTGCAGCGCTCGGCGCAGATCGACGTATCGGCTACGTGCAGGTGCACCGGCTGGTCTTCGTCGTGCTTGGTCCCGCTATAGTAAACGTCGGTCAGCTTGCCGAACGTCAGCACCTCATCGAAACGGAGCGGCGGCGGCATCGTCCGATTCCCCTCGAGCTTACGCATCCGTGCATGACCTTCGTGTCCGGGTAAGTGCTCGTAGATCCCGAAACCGCGTCCGCCCGTCAGCAGCGCGAGCCCGGCATTGAGCAAGCCGGCGTAGAGCCCGCGATCGAAACCTTGATGGAAATTTCGCGCGGCGTAGAGCTCGCGATAGGCCCATGAGTCGCGGAAACGGCGCGAATACCCTCCTACAGCGGGACCGCCTTCGTTGGTGAGCACATCGAAGGCCGCCTCGGCCGCCAGCATCCCGGATTTCATCGCGAGATGAATCCCTTTCAGACGCATCCCGTTCAGGAATCCGGCCGAGTCGCCGATCAACATCAAACCCGGAGCCTCGAGCTGCGGCATCGCGAAGAGGCCGCCTTCCGGGATCGCTTTGGCACCGTACCGGATCAGCTTCGCGCCCTCGAGCATCGAGCGGATCGCCGGATGCGTTTTGAAGCGCTGAAAGAGTGCATGCGGGTCGGTCGACGGATCGCGATAGTCCAGGCCGACGACGAAGCCGACGTCGAGGATATCGTCGTTCATCCCGTAGATGAAGCCGCCGCCGAAGACGTCGCTCGGTAGCGGCCACCCGAGCGTATGCACGACGCTGCCGGGGCGGACACGCCCCGGCGGACACCGCCAAAGTTCTTTTATTCCGAGCGCGTACACTTGCGGATCGCGATCGCGGTCGAGGGCGAGCCTCGCCACGGCCTGCTTTGCGAGCGTCCCGCGGGGGCCTTCACCGAGAATCGTAATCTTGGCGAAGAGGTCCGGACCCGGTTCGAAATTGGACTTCGGCTTCCCGTCGCGCCCGACCCCTTTGTCGCCGATGCGCACGCCGACGACCCGTTCTCCGTCAAATAATAATTGCTGGGCGGGGAACGCGGGAAAGACGTCCGCGCCGTGCTGCTCGGCGACGTCGCCCAACCATTTCGTCAGCTTCTGCAGCGAGGCGACGTATTTACCGCGATTATCCAGCACGGGCGGGACGAACGGCGCAGCGATCTTTTTGCCCGCCGTCAAGAACCAGAAGGCGTCGGACGTCACCGCCGCCTCGACCGGCGCCCGCTCCCGCCAATCGGGGAGCAGCTCGTCCAGCGCGATCGGATCGACGACCGCGCCCGAGATCCCGTGATTCCCGATCTCGCCGCCCTTCTCGATCACCATAACCGAGAGCTCGCGGCCCGAGGCCTTCACGAGTTGACGCAGTCGGATCGCACCGGCAAGGCTGGCCGGGCCCGCGCCGACGAACAGGACGTCGACCTCGAGGCTGTCGCGCTCGGTCATCGTCCGTTCGCCGTGCCCCAGAGTGCGGTCGCAAGATGATCGAGAGCCGCCACGACAGCGATCCGGTGGATCGCTATTCGCTCCTCCCAGGGGAGCTCGCGCGGCGCTTCGAGCGTCACGACGCGGTCGGCGGCGCTCGATCGAATCATCCTCAAATTCAGCGACAAGCCGTCGAAATATTGATGCTCCGCGCCGTCCATGACGACGATTCCGTCGAAGCAGCGCCGGTGAGGATTCAACTCTCCGGGTTCGCCGAAGTTGAAGCCGGTCAAGTCCTGCAGCGGGAAACCTTCCTCGACGATCGCCCGGGTGATCGCGCCGCCTAAGGCGTCGGCCTGCGGGCCGGCGACGTAACAGTAAAAACCCTGGGCCTCATGATCTTCATGGACGTCGATCGAAAGCGCGAAGCGACGACTCCCGTTCGTTGCAAGGACGGCGCGCGCTTCCGGCGTCGATCCGCCGCCGCTGAAACTGCGATTGATATCGCGGCCTTCGGCGTTGCAGCGCGTCCCCAAGATATAGCCGCTCGGATTGGTGCACGGCCAAACGTGATAGGCGAAGCGCGGATCGAGGAGCCCGCTCTCGAGGACCGAGAGGACGGCCCACGGCCCTGCCGGCTCGTCGCCGTGAACACCCGCGGAGAGCGCGACCGATGGCGCCGAGGAATCACCCAATGCGCCGAACCAGAGCGTTCGTTCAGACTCGGAGCACGGGACCTCGCGGACCTGTAGTCCGATCGAACGACGTAGTCCGCGAAACGCTTGCGTGAGTGCGGCATACGATGGGCGTGAGACGCCCGGCTCATGATCGGTCGTCACGCCTGCCGCCCAGACCACACATCATAGGGTTGGGACCGTTCGCCGTAGTAGGGCTGGCTCATGTCGGGAGTCTGGCCGCGTCATGCGACGGACTGGAGTCCTCGTGTTTGAGGCGAGGTTGCGATCGCTCCGGCGGATCGCCCTGGTCAGCGCGGCGTTATTGGGCATCACAACGACCGCTCCGCTCCCGGGGAATGCAGCGGACGAAAAGGAGCTGCAGAGGGTCAGCGGGACGGTCGGCTACCAATTAGCGGACGATGCCCCTTTCAATGCGATCATCGGGAAATTGCCCCTCCCCGACAGAGCATACGCGATCACCGAGGCCAATTCGACGGCGATCCTGCTCTTGCCCGATTCTTCGGAGATCGGACTCGGTCAGAATACCAAGGTTCAGCTCGCCGCCTTCAACGACATCCGCTACGGCCCCGGGACGCAAATCACCGTCAACAACGGCGCGCTCAAGTTCGACATTCGCCATCCCGCCGGTAAGCAGGCGAATTATCGATTTATCACGCCCACCTCGCAAATCGCCGTCCGTGGGACGGTCGGGCTCATCGCCGTCGCGACGGCTGCAAACGGCGCCCCGACGACGACGCTCGCCTGCGTCAGCGGTTCGTTCACGGTCACGATCGGGTCTACGACCGTGACCCTCCTCGCAGGTCAAGCGATCACCATCGTCGGGGGGTCGATCGCGACGACCTCGCTCGGGGCGGTTCTGAGCTCCTTCCAAAGCGCCGGGATCACGGACCCGACGGGCGCCGGAGCCGGGGTCGGTACGGGGGCTACGGGCGGTGCGACCGGCGGTGCAGGTGCGAGCGGCGGCGCAGGTGCAGGTGCGAGCGGCGCCGGCGCAGGTGCAGGTGCCGCCGGCGGCGCTGCTGCGGGCGCCGGAGGGAGCAGCGTCGCGGCACTCGCAGGCGGAGCGGCCGGTGCAGGCGCGCTCGCCGGGACGGTCGCCGCGACGGCGAACAAGACCTCCGCCTCGCCGGTACCGACGAGCGCTCCCACGAGTACTCCGACGAGCGCTCCCACGAGTACTCCGACGAGCGCTCCCACGAGTACTCCGACGAGCACTCCCACGAGTACCCCGACGAGCGCTCCCACGAGTACCCCGACGAGCACTCCGACAGTGACCCCCGGCGGGCTGAGCATTCGGTTGAACGGGATAGCGCTCGGCGCACAAAATCAGATCTTTGCCAACATCGTCCCGCAGACGGCGCCGGCGTCGGTCTCCGCTCCCGGCTACGCAGGGCCGATCTCGATCGGGGCCTCCGGGATCGTCTCGTCGCCTGTCTCGACGGTCACCGGACCGAATGCCGCCTTCAACGTCTCGATCAACGCGTTCGGCGACGGGACGCTGAGCGCCGGCATCCCGGGTCAGTCGCTCTCCGCCACGCTCAGCGTCTATGGACCGCTCGTCGTCACGCCGCTCATCCTGCAGTTTACCAGCCTGAATCAAGTACTCTCGTTTACCGTACAGCAGTCCGGGCCGCCGGGCGGGACGATCACGATCGGACCGCCGAGCTGTCAAACCGGTTATAATGCGTCGGTCAGCGCGACGAGCGCACCGACCGGGAGCGCGGCGACGACGATCTCCGTCACCTCGCTGGGCATCGGCGCCGTCAGCAACCGAGCCGGCTGCACGATCAAGATCACAGGTCAAGCCGCCCAAACCGCGACCCTGAGCCTGAACATGGAGATCACCAACCTCGACCTCGATGCTCGGCAGCGGACGCCTTTGCCGTCGTCGCGACGGCCCCTCGATCTGCGCCGCCCCTAAAGGCGAGGTGCGCCGACTCACTGTTCCCGATCGAGGCATCGAGGATCTCGATCGGGTGGAGGGCCGTGAAGGTGATCCCGCGTTCACGCAGGAGCGACTGCATCTGTAGCGTGCAGCCGGGATTCCCGCTGGCGACGATGCGGGCGCCGGTCGAGAGGAGATTCTCGATCTTGCGCAATCCGATCTCACGGGCGCTCTCGGGCTCGAAGAGATTGTACGTCCCCGCGCTCCCGCAGCATTGATCACCCTCGGGGATCTCGATGAGCTCGAGCCCCGGAATCGCAGCCAGCAGCGCGCGCGGTTGCGAGCGGATACGCTGCGCATGGGCGAGGTGGCAGGCATCGTGATAGGCGATACGCGCCTCGAGCGGATGGCGCTCGGCCTGTGGACCGAGTTCGGCGAGAAACTCGCAGACGTCGCGCACTTTGGCGGCGAAGGCGCGGGCTCGATCCGCCCACAGCGGATCGTCGCCGAGCAGCCGATCGTATTCTTTGAGCGCGGAGCCGCAACCGGCGGCGTTCACCACGACGGCGTCGATCCGTTCGTTCTCGAACTGAGCGATCAGCCCGCGTGCAAAGCGTTGCGCTTCGGCGCGTCGCCCCGAGTGTAAGGAAAGCGCTCCGCAGCAGCCTTGCGCCTTGGGGATGACGACGTCGCACCCCTCCTTCACGAGGACGCGAAGCGTCGCGTCGTTGACGTTCGGAAAGAAGACCCGCTGGACGCAGCCCGCGACGAGCCCGACGCGTGCCCGCAAGCTCGTTTCGGCTTTGCACGACTCCGGGAGTCGACGCTCCCGAATCGTATCGTCGAGCGGGGGCATCAGGGCGTCGAGTTGAGCGAACGTCGTCGGGAGCAGACGCAGCAGTCCGAAGCGGCGTGCGAGCCGCTGCAGGCCGCTCTTTTGGAAGAAGCGGATCAATGGGACGAGCGCACGCAACCGCCGTGGATAGGGGAAGAGTGCGAAGACGAGGTTGCGGAAGAGCGCTTCGCCGGGCGAGCGCCGATACGTCGATTCGACCTTCGCTCGCGTCCGTTCGATCAGCAAATCATAGCGCACGCCCGAGGGACAAGCGGTGAGACAGGCCATGCAGCCCAGGCACGTATCGAAGTGGCGCGCGACCGAGTCGCTCAGGCGCAACGCTCCCTCCTCGAGCCCCTTCATCAGATCGATGCGTCCGCGCGGTGAGTCCGTCTCGTCGCCCCACGATTCGTAGGTCGGGCACGCCGGGAGGCAAAATCCGCAATGGACGCAGTCGGAGATCAAGTCGAGGAGATCCCGCTTCGCCGGCTCGCCTACGAACATCACAAGCCCCCCACGAATCGCCCGGGATTGAAGCGGTGCTCCGGATCGAATCGCTCCTTGAGCGCGCGCATCAAGCGGAACGCCGGAGGCGGCGTCCCCCAAACATCGATCCGCTCGCGAATCTCGTCCGGAGCAGCGGTGATGACGAGCGTCCCGCCGCCGGACTCGACGACACGGCGCGCTTCGAACAGCGCCGGGATGATCCGCGGATCGAAAGCCTTGCCGGCGATGAAAGCGACGCCGACGGTCGGATAGGCGACGCATCTTCCGGCTTCCAGCAGTGCCAAAAGCGGGCCGATCACGCGCGCGTCGATCTCGGGGAAACGCCCGGGAAGCGCGCTGATTTTTATCCGCAGCGCGCCTTCCGTCCGGGTCCGTTCGTGGGCCTCGTCGAACGCCGAGCGCTCCGCCGCGGCGAGCTCTTCCGTCTGCACGCCCAGCCCTTCCGCGACGGCTTGCAACGAAACGATCTGCGCATCGACGCCGGCGGCGAATCCCTCGAAGCCGACGCAGACGGTATAGCGCTCGCCCTCGCCGACGGCGAGGACGAGCGAAGGCTCGAGCTGGGCGGCGACGATCTCGTTGGCCAGCCTGCGAATCTGCGAAGCGGAGCAATCGCGCAGGGCGAGCACGCGCTCCCGCTCCGGGAGCGGATGGAGGCGCAGCGTGACGGTCGCGATCATGGCGAGCGTCCCAAGCGAACCGACCATCAGCTTCGGGACGTCGAAACCGGCGACGTTCTTGACGACCTTTCCGCCCCCGCGCGCGAGGGTCCCGTCGGGTCGTACGATCGTCATCCCGACGACGAGGTCTCGGATCGTCCCATATCGGGAGCGGCGTGGACCGTATGCGTCGGTCGCGACGATCCCTCCGATCGTCGCCCGGTGCGCGAGCGGCGGATCGACGGCGAGCCGCTGACGGTTGGGCCGGAGCCGCGCCTGCAGCTGCTCGAGCGTGATACCGGCCTCTACCGTGACGATCTGATCGGCGGGGGCATATTCGACGACGCGGTCGAGCGCGCTCGTCGAGACGATCGCATCGATCCGGGCCGGAGGATTCCCGAGATCGAGCGCGGTCTCGCCGCCGATCACGCTGACGGTTTGCTTTTTCGCCGCCAAATCGGCGAGCGTCGTCGCAGCCTCACCGACCGAGGCGGGACGATAGAGCCGCCCCACCTCCGAACGGATGATCATCCGCGGGCCGCGAGGCCGGCGGTCTCCACCGCGTGAGGCACGTACGTCCCGGGACGATCTCCGCACAAACGCGGCGTCGGGAAAACTTTCGTCGGGTTGAAGATCCGCCCCGGATCGAACGCACAGCGGACCAAGTTCATCGTGTCGAGATCGCCGTCGTTGAACATCTCGCCCATGTAGGCCGCTTTGTCGGCGCCGACGCCGTGCTCCCCCGTGATCGACCCGCCGTGCCGGATGCAGATCCGCAGGATCTCGGCGGCGACACGCTCCGCCTCCTTCGCTTCGCCGGGGATGCGCTCGTCGTACAAGACCAGCGGATGAAGATTGCCGTCACCCGCATGGAAGACGTTGGCGATCCGAAAACCGGACTCGCGCGAGAGTTCGGCGATCTCACGCAGGACGACCGCAATCTCGGAGCGCGGGATCACGCCGTCCTGGACATAGTAATTCGGGCTGATCCGCCCCATCGCCGCGAAGGCGCCTTTTCGCCCTTTCCACATCAGCGCGCGCTCGTTCTCGTCGCGTGGATCGCGCACGTCGAGTGCGCCGCACGAGCGGACGATCTCGATCGCCGCCTCGGCGCACCGGTCGACCTCCGCGGCGATCCCGTCGACGTCGATCAAGAGCGCGGCGCCGACGTCCAACGGCCAATCGACGCCGGTCGCGGCGACGATCGCCTCGATCGCGAGTTTGTCCATCATCTCGATCGCGGCCGGGACGATCCCCGCGGCGATGATGCGCGAGACCGCTTCGCCCGCTTGGTCGGTCGAGGGGAACGTCGCAAAGACCGTCCGTGTCGCCTGCGGCCGGCGCAAGAATCGGACGACGACCTCGGTGACGATCCCGAGCATACCTTCGCTTCCCACCACGGCGCTCGTCAAGTTGTATCCCAGCGGATCGGGCCAAGCGCCCCCGATCTCCACGACTTCGCCGTCCGCAAGGACGATCGTCAGACCGACGACGTGATTGGCGGTAAAGCCGTACTTCAGGCAGTGCGCCCCGCCCGAGTTTTCGGCGACGTTGCCGCCGATCGAGCAAACGCTCTGCGAGCTCGGATCGGGCGCATAATAATAACCGTAGGGGGCGAGGCGCCGGCTGACGTCGAGGTTGATGACGCCGGGCTGCAAACGCATCCGCTGATTCTCGAAGTCGACGTCGAGGATCTTGCGCATCCGCGATAGGCCGATGACGACGCAGCCTTCGATAGGGAGCGCGCCTCCGGAGAGGCCCGTCCCCGATCCACGGGGGACGATCGGCATCCCGAACTCGCGCGCCAGCTTCACGCAGCGCGAGACTTCATCCGTCGTCGCAGGGAGGACGACGAGCGCCGGACGGACACGCATCCCGGTCAAGCCGTCGCACTCGTAGACGCGCAGCTCGGCTGGATCCGTGATGCAATGTTCACGCCCGACGATTTGTGCAAACCGTCGGCCCGCCGCCCTCAGCGATCGACCCTCCGTCTCATGGGCGGGTAATTAGAGCCGGGGGAGGCGGAATCTTTGGCGGTGCGCCCGCGATCATTGGGCCGGCGTCGGCGCTCCGAAGGGGATGTTCGCCTCGGCGAAGGCTCGACGCACCCGCTCGTTGAGTTGGCGGCGCAGCTCGAACTGGCGCAGCGGGGCCGTCTTGATCGAGGCGCGCAGGACGACGCTGTCCCGGCTGAGCTCGTCGATCCCGATCCATTCGATCGGCTCCAGCACGGCTTTGCTCCAGTGCTCGTCCCGAGCGAGCGAATCGATCGCGGCCCGAACGAGGTCGATCGCCTTATGGATATCGGCGTTCGGGTCGACCGGCAAGCGGTAGTTGACTCGCGACCAATTCCGGGATTGGTTGACGACGTGCGTCACCGCGCTGTGCGGGATCGTGATGAGGTTCCCTTCGATGTCACGGACTTGCACCATGCGCAAGGTCAACTTCTCGACGACCCCGCTGTAGGCGTTGATCGTGACGTAATCGCCTACCACGTACTGGTCTTCCAACAAGACCAAAAAGCCGTTGAAGAAATCGCGAATGAAGTTTTGTGCGGCGAGGGAAAGCGCCACCGCCGCGAGGCCGCCGATCGTGACGACCGATCCGATCGGGACCCCGATCTGGCCAAGGACCGAGAGCACCGCCACGAAGACGATCACGAACGTCTTGAAACCGGAGAGCGCCCTCGCGATCGTCGGGATCCGAAGGAGCTCGCGCGCCCGATCCTCGGAGTGCCGGAAAGGCGCGAGCCGCCAGGCGCGGGCGATCCGAACGATGATCACGTCGAGGACCCGATTCACCAGGCCGGCGACGATGACCGTGGTGACGACGGCGAACGCGCTGTGGGCAAGCCGCTGACCGAGCGAGGTCGTCTGGGGGAAGAGTGAGAACGCCCACATCGTCGCGAGGAACCAAGCCAAGGCCAAGAGCCACAGCACGATCTCCGCGCTCGCAACGTAAAACGTCAGACGCTGAGACGGCTCGATCGCGCGCAGCTCGAGCGCCAGGAACCGCCGCCTGGCCTTCTCCGTCCTTCCCTGATCGCGGACGACCCGCGATTGCTGCGCTTCGATCGCTCGATCGCGCGATTCGATCTCGGCTTCGAGGCGCTCGATCCGTCGGCGCAGGACGATCATGAGGCGCCAGACGACGACCGAGACGACGACGAGAATCCCGGCGGCGCGCAGGACGAGCTCGAGCGCGTGACGCTCGGCCGCGGGCTGACGGATCTCGAGCGATCGGATGAGTGCAGCCTGGAGTTGGCTCTGCCACTGTGCCGCGAGCGCATCGACGGTCGTCTGGTAATAAGCCGCGTCCGTCGGCGTCACCGTCACCAGTGGGAGCGGATCGGTGTGCTTCGCATCGACGACTTCGAGCAAGCTGACGTTCCCCTCGCGCTTCACGTGGACGCGCAGCGTATGGGGGTCGAAGAGGGTTTTCGTCTCGGCGCCCGATCCGGTCGTCGCCAGGACCTCGCCGAGCGCCGTCTCGACGTACTCTCTGCGGACTTGGATCGGAAGCTGATTCGGCGATCCGTTGAGCAGGACCGCGATCCGAAAGAGGAGCGCTCCGTCGAGGAATACCGGGGCCGTTACGTAGATGCCCTCTTGCCGGATCCCCGGGGGCGTGCTGGGGGCAGGATTGGGGACCGTCAGTTGCGCGAAAGCCGCCGACCGAGCGATGCAAAGGAAGAGCGTCGCCACGAGCGTGGCGATACCAAGACGCCGGGTGTCCATACGTCGTTGTACGCGACGGGCGTTACCGCGTCATGGGAGAAGCTCGCTCTCTTGCTGCCGCGCGCAACCTTACGGCCGGGTGCGTCGCCTCGCCGCCTCGATGCGATCGATCATCACTTTTCCGATCACCGACTGATCGAGCTTGCCGAGCCCTTCCTGCATCGACTGCTCGAGGACTTGGAGGTTCGCCGCCGTCTGCACCACCGGGATCGCGAAGTTCTTCGCGAGCTGTTGGACGAGGAAGAGGTCCTTCACCATCCATTCCGTCGCGAAGCCCGGTTTCCAGTCGTTGCTCGCCGGCGCATTCGGTAAGACGCCGGGGACCGGGACGCGCTGACGGATCGCCACGCAGTCCGCCGCCGAGACGCTGAAGACGTCGGTAGCGAGCTTGGCGTCGATCCCCGCAGCGTGCAGCAATGCGTACGCCTCGGCCAGCGCGACGGTCTGCGAACCGGCGATCAGTTGATTGCAGAGCTTGAGCGTCTGCCCGCAGCCCGGTCCGCCGACGTAAAAGATGTTCTTGGCCATCGCCGCGAGGACGGGGCGGACGCGCTCGAGCGTCGCCCGCTCACCGCCGATCATCATCGTGAGCGTCCCCGCTTCGGCGCCGATCGTCCCGCCGGAGAGGGGAGCCTCGATCATCTCGGCCCCGTGTGCTGCGGCAAGCGCGATGTGCTCTTGCGAGGCGGCCGGATCGATCGTCGACGTGTCGACGATCGCCTTTCCTCGCACGGCGGCGGTGAGGACCCCGTCTTCCCGTGTGAGAATCTCCCGCACTTCGACCTGCGTAGGCAAACACAACAAGATCACGTCGGCACTCTCCGCCGCCTCGCGCGGCGTCGCCGCAACGCGTGCACCCTCCGAGGCGAGCGCCTGCGCTTTCGAAGCGGTCCGATTCCACAGGGTCAGGGGGAAACCGGCCTTCAGCAGATTGCGCGACATGGGGAAACCCATCGCCCCCAGGCCCAAAAAAGCAACGTGCGTCGGTTGTCTCATACGATCGCTTATGTCGCCGACGACGCCCGCTCCTCGGGCCGTGCTCGTCCGGCCCGCCCGGCGCCCTGCGCACCACGGCGCCCGCTCTTCCGCTAATAATTTCCGCTCGGCTCAGCCGGCGCAACCGTATGCGTCAATCGGCGTGCCAGTCGAGCATCGCTTCCCACTCCGAGCGCGGGAAGCGCTCTTTGGTCTTGATCGCGTCGAGATACTTACGTTTCCCGGCGCGGTTACCCTTACCGATCAAGACCCCGCCGACGAGCCGGCCCTCGTGGAAATAGAGCGAACGATACCACTTCTTCTTCTCGTCGATACGCTGAACCATCTCGAGATCGTCGCGATACTCGGGCGAGATGCCGAATTGCGTGATCGTCTGGTTGCTGAAGATCTTGCTCGAGTACTCGGGGATGTCGTGATAGCGCTCGTCGCCCCCCGCCATGTTGATTGCGGCGACTTTCCCGTGCGCGCCGGCGTTGTTCCAGGTCCCCATGCGGTAGTGCAGTTCGGCGATCGGATCGTCGAAGTCGGCGACGTCACCCGCCGCGAAGACGCCCTTGACGCGCGTCTCCAAGCGATCATCGCAGCGAATCCCGCCGGCGGCGATCTCGGCGCCGGCCTGCTCGCCGAGCTCGGTGTTCATGGTGAGACCGAGGCCTACCGCAAAGCAGTCGGCGGCGATCTCGAGGCCGCTTTTCGTGACGACTTTCGTCACCACGCCGTTCGAACGGACATACTCCTTCACTTCCTCGTTGAGGTGCAAATGCACGCCGTCCTCGCGCGCCGCCTCGTGCAGAAACTCGGCGGCCTCCGCGGTCAACATTCGCCGCAAGAAACGCGGACCGCGGACGAGCCAATGCGTCTCCATCCCGCGCGAGACGAATGCTTCGGCCAATTCGTACGCGATGAAAGAGCCGCCGATCGAGACTGCGGTCTTCGCCGTCTCGAGGTACTCGGAGATCGCCTTGGTATCGTCCATGAACTGGAAATTGAAGACGTTGCGGGCATTCGCGCCGCCCGGTTCCGTCGGCTTGTTCGGACGACCGCCCGTGGCGATCAGCAGCGCATCGTACGGGAAGCTCCGGCCGTCGGCGACGACACAGCGTTCTTCCGGGATGACGCGCTCGACGCGAGTGTTCAACCGGAGATCGATGTTGTGCTTCTCATGCCACTCGACGTTGCGAATGATGACCTTCTGCTCGGTCACTTGCTTGCGCAAGAGCGGCGGAAGAGCGATGCGGTTGTAAAGCGGATACGGTTCGTCCGTGAACAGGGTGATCGAGGCCGCCGGATCGATCTTGCGCAGCTGCTCCGCGCACGTCGTCCCGGCATAGCCGTTCCCAACGATGACGTACTTCCTAAAACTCATAGCTTTGGTCGGACAGGCGCCGTTTGCGAGCGCACAGAACGCGATCCTTCATAGAAAACGAGTGGATGATCGAGACGGGGGCGGGGACCGGCTCGGAGCGGTCGGCGGCTTCCGCTTCTCCGAAACAGATCGAGCGCCGGCCGCGTACAAGAGGGCGACCTGGCCCGGCCTTCCGACGGCCGTCCCCAGGCCGACCACACGCGGCGCGTCAAGAAAGGCGAAAAGATGAATTCGAATGAGATGGTCGAGCGCGCGCTGGCGAGCGCGCGTGAATTACAGCGCGCCATGGGCGACGCTCTCTCCAAAAACGTCGAGCAGATGAAACCGGTCATCGAGCAAGCTTTGAAGAATGCCCAAGCATTGCAAACGACACTGACCAAGCACGCGCAGGACGCCGGCGTGCTGAACCAGGAGCAAGCGAAGCAGGCATTGGGTCATCTTCAGGAATTTGTGCGCATCGGCTCGGAAGCGGCCAAAGCCTCGGTAGCTCAAGCGCGCGACTATGCCTCGCAAATGGCGGAACAGTCCCGAAAAGCAGCCGAGTCGTTCGCCGAGGCTATACGGAAGGGCGGCGGGAACCGGTAGCGAGGACCGCGGCGGGCTCGGGGCCGACTTCGACCGGTTTCGCCGGCGCGATCTTCACGAAGCGCCGACAGGAATGAGGCCAGTCTGCGAGCAGCTCTAGCGCCCGAGCCGACTCCGTCAGCGAAGCATGCGCCTCGAGCAATTCGCGGAGCAGGTGAGCATCGGGATCATCGGGCTCGAGCGAGCTCGCGGTACAGTCCGTCGGCCCCATCCGGTGGCGCACGGCATGCTCGGCGCCGAGCGCGAACGCAATCCCGCCCGACATGCCGCTTGCCAGATTTCGCCCGGTCGGCCCCAGCATGACGACCGCCCCCTTGGTCATGTATTCACAGGCGTGATCGCCTGCGCCCTCGACGACGATCGAGGCACCGCTGTTGCGCACCGCGAGCCGTTCGCCGGCCGAACCCAAGATGAACGCTTCACCGCCGCGCGCACCGTAGAAGCAAGCGTTCCCGATCACGGGTTCGCTCGGGTCACCGACGCCCCGGATCACGATCCTGCCGCCGTCCATGCTCTTCCCGACATAGTCGTTGGCGTCGCCCTGCAGCTCGAGCGTGAGACCGTCGGTGAGGAACGCGCCGAAGCTTTGACCCGCCGTCCCGACATACCGCAGCGTCGACGGACGGACTTTCTCGCCGTTGTTGCGCTGCACGACGACGTTGTGCGCGAGCCGCGCGCCGACCGCGCGATCGCTCGGCGTGATCGTGAGCGTCTTCTTCGAGGTCCCGTAATCGTCGAGATGCGACTCCGGCCCCGGCGGCCGAATGTCGTCGATCATCGGACGTTCCGGCAACCGCAGGAGGACCGACAGATCGACGTGCTGGAGCTCCTCGGGTAGGCCCGTACGCCGACGGAGCAGGTCGGAGCGGCCGTGGATCTCATCGATCGAACGCGCTCCGAGCGCGGCCAAACGACGCCGCACGTCTTGAGCGACGAACTCGAGGTAGGCGATCGCCTCTTCCGGCGTCCCCTTGAACCTCTTGCGCAGCTCGGGGTCTTGGGTTGCGATCCCGACCGGACAGGTATTCTTGTGACACTGCCGCGCATAGATGCAACCCAACGCGACCAACAGCGACGTCCCGAACCCCATGTTGTCGGCGCCGAGCATCGCGGCCAGGACGACGTCGCGGCCCGTCTTGAAGCCGCCGTCGACCCGCAGCTTCACGCGCCCGCGCAGCCCCGTTGCGACCAAGGTGTGGTGCGTCTCGACGAGACCCAGCTCCCAGGGCAAACCCGAATGTTTGATCGAGCCGAGCGGGGAGGCGCCGGTCCCGCCGTCATGCCCGCTGATGTGGATGACCTCGGCTTGACCTTTTGCGACGCCGCTTGCGACGTGGCCGATCCCCGATTGCGCGACGAGCTTCACCGCGACTTTCGCCTGCGGTGCCGCACGATGGAGATCGTAGATCAATTGGGCGAGATCTTCGATCGAGTAGATGTCGTGGTGCGGCGGCGGCGATATCAGCGCTTGCCCGGGGACGGCGCCGCGTAACGCGGCGATCTCGACGCTGACCTTGTGGCCGGGGATCTGCCCGCCCTCGCCGGGCTTGCTCCCTTGGGCCATCTTGATCTCGATCTCATCCGCGCTGGCGAGATATTCGGCGCTGACGCCGAAGCGCGCCGAGGCGACTTGTTTGATCGCGCTGCGCCCGCTGTCGGGCGTCCGCGCGTAGCGCGATCGCTCCTCGCCGCCCTCGCCCGAATTACTCTTCGCACCGATCCGATTGGTCGCGATCGCGATCGTCTTGTGCACCTCCGGGGCGAGAGCGCCGAGCGACATCGCGGCGGTCGTGAACCGCTTGACGATCGCGCTGACCGGCTCGACTTCCTCGAGCGGAACCGGGGGACCGACGGGGATCGGCTCGATGAGATCGCGCAAGGTGATCGGGGGACGCCGCTCCATCTCGTCGGAGAGCTTCTCGAACGCCTCGTAGTCGCCGCGCATCGCGGTGGCGCGCAGATTCTTGATGACGTTCGGGTCGAACGCGTGGCGGACGCCGTCGCGCCGAAAGCGGAAGTAACCGCGCTCGGGGAGGGGGCCGGGCGTCTTCGCCTCTTGCGCCCACGCTCGCAGATCCTCTTCGAACTGCGCGAAGGTGACCGTCGGGACGTGCGCTTTCATCCCCGGGAAGCACATCTCGATGATGTCGCGTCCGAGCCCGATCGATTCGAACGTCTGCGCGCCGGTATACGAACGCAACGAGCAGATGCCGAGCTTCGACATGATCTTCAAGAGTCCCGAACGGACGGCCGACAGGAACGCCTTCTGCGTCCCTTCCTTGTGCGCGATGCGCAGCGCGAGCCACGGCGTGACGACGTTCGCACCGGCCGCGATGACGGTCGCGATCGAGTGCGAGTCGCGCGCAAATCCGTCGGCGGCGGCGATCGACGCCTGCATCCGCAAGCCTTCCTTGGTGAGCCGCTGGTGGACGGCGCCGGCGGCCAGGACGGCCGGGACCGGGATCTCGGCACCGCGGTTGTCCAGGACGATGAACGTCGCCCCCTCCCGGACGGCGTTCACAGCCTCTTCGCAGATTTGCCGCAACCTCGTTTCGAGCGATTCATCACCGAGCGAGAGCGCGATCGGGTGCTGCTCGAGCCGGTGGTCGAAACGCAGCGAATCGAAGGTATGCTCGTCGAGGACGGCGTGGGAGACCATGACGACCGAGCCGAGCGCCGGGACGTCGCCGTTGGTCGGACCCGAGCCGACGAACGCCCGCATGTCGAAGACCAGCCCCTCACGCAGCGGATCGATCGGCGGGTTCGTGACTTGCGCAAAGCGCTGCCGCAGATAATGTGCGATCGGGACGCGTCGCTCCAAGAACGCAAGCGAGGCGTCGTCGCCCATCGACGAGACCGGCTCGCCTTGGCCTGAGGCCATCGCGCCGACGACGTCCTTGTAATCGTCTTTGGCGAACCCGAAGCGCAGCAACATCGCCTCGTCGTAGGCGGGCGCGTCCGTTGCGTCGGCGACCGTATCGAATTCCCAGGACTTGACGATCGGCCGGAAGTCGGCACGCTCGCGGCGCTCGGCGCGGAACGCCTGCGGCTCGACGAGCTCGGCCGAGGCGAAGCGAACGATCAGCCGCTCACCCGGGCCGAGACGCCCGCGCTTGACGATCGGATCGTCGCCGAAATCGACGATCCCCGCCTCGGAGGCGCACAGCACTTTGTTCGAGGCGGTTCGGCACCAGCGCAGCGGCCGAAATCCGTTGCGGTCGAGTGCCGCCCCGACGGTGTCGAGATGGTTGAAGACGATCGCGGCCGGCCCGTCCCACGGCTCGACGGTCGGCATGTGCGCGTCGTAGTAGGCGCGCAACCGCTCGTCTTCGGGCTCGATCTCGGGGGCCAGCATCAGGTCGACGGCCTCTTCGATCCGATACCCCGCGCCGATCATCGCGTCGATCGCCGTGTCGAAATCATAGGAATCGCTGGCCCAGCGTTGGGTCGCGATCCCGCGAGCCTGCATCCACGCCTTGTTCCCGGTGATCGTGTTGATCTCGCCGTTGTGAGCGATGAATTTGAACGGCTGCACGAGCCGCCATTGCGGCGAGGTGTTGGTACTGAAGCGCTGGTGGAAGAGGGCGAAGCGCGAGGCAAAGAGCGGGTCGGAGAGGTCCTTGTAGTACGCGGCGATCTCGTTCGACGAGAGCAGCCCCTTGTAGACGACCGAGTTCGACGAGGCGCTGACGAGCGTCGCATCGGCGTTCGTCTCGCGGAAGGCGCGCTCGATGTAGCGCCGGACGGCCCGCATCCGCTCGCGGACGTTCCCCGGCCCCATGTCGACGATCAGCTGCTCGAAGCGCGGCGCCGTGTTCCGTGCGTGCTGGCCCAGGACGGACTCGTCGACCGGCGGGGTACGCCAGCGCATCGGCGAGACTTCGGCGGCGCGGACGGCATGTTCGACGCTCTCGCGGACCGCGGCGGCCTCTTCGGCATCGCGCGGCAGGAAGAGCCCGATCGCAGCGATGTGGCGTTCGGGGACGCGCAGCCCGGAAGCGGCCAGCTCACGCAGGAGGAAGGCGCGCGGCGTCTCGCACAGTATCCCCGCCCCGTCGCCCGTCCGGCCGTCGGCCGCGCGCGCGCCGCGATGCGCCATCGCACCGGCAGCCTCGAGGGCGAGTACGATGACTTCGTGCGACGCCCGGTTCGAAAGGTCCGCGAGGAAGCCGACGCCGCAGGCGTCGTGCTCCGGCTCCGCCGAGAAAGGTAGGGGACTGGACATTGGGCTCTATCGTACCGCCTTTGTTATAGAAAAAACGTGTGCCGGGCGACGGTGAAAACTGTGTTCGGGACAGCGTCCCCGTGCCGGTGCTTGGTTCCGCGCAGGCGCTCGCGCGAATTGAACGACATCCTTTCGACATAGGTGGAGAATGTCTCCCCCTGGTTGGGCGGCTCTCGGCGTGCCGCCGGGGGCCGGCCTACGTCGCGAGCGCGATCCCGACCAGCATACGATAGCCGACGTCGAGCGCGCTCTCGTCGATATCGAACTGCGCGCTGTGGTGCGGATAGGACGTCTCCGGACCGCCGCGCGCACCGACGATGAAATACGAGCCGGGGCGCTGCTCTTGCATGAACGCCATATCCTCGGCCCACATCACGATCTGGTGGCCGTCGACGACGTTGGCTTCTCCGACGACTTCACGCCCGACGGCGCGAACGACGTCGTTGGCGGCCCGGTCGTTCACCGTCGGCGGATAGTTGAAGTTGTATTCGAAACGCGTCTCGACTCGCAGCGCATCGGAAACACCCTTGACGATACGTCCGATCCGATCGGGCATGCTCTTGCGAATCTCACGATCGAAGCAGCGGACGGTCCCGGCGAGGACCGCCTCGTCGGGAATGACGTTGAACGTCGTCCCCGCCACGAACTTCGCGACGGTTACGACGACGGGATCACGCGCGGCGATCTCGCGGCTCACGATCGTCTGCAGCATCGTGACCAGGTGGCTGGCCGCGACGATCGGGTCGAGCGCGTTCTCCGGCATCGCACCGTGACCGCCTCTGCCCTTGACCCAGAGATAAAACTCGTCGGCCGAAGCGAAGAACGGCCCATCGCGGACGCCGATCTTCCCGACGTCCAGACCGGTATAGAGGTGGAGTGCGAAGGTTCGGTCGACGTGCGGATCTTCGAGCGCACCGTCTTCGATCATGAGTTTGTTCCCGCCGGCACCCTCTTCGCCCGGCTGGAAACAGAACACCAGTGACCCACGGAGGTCTTCACGCCGCTCCGCAAGGGTTTTTGCGGCGGCGAGCAGGATCGAGACATGGCCGTCATGACCGCATGCGTGCATGACGCCGTCGACGGTTGAACGATACGAGCTGTGCTTCTGTTCCTGAATCGGAAGCGCGTCCATATCGGCGCGCAACAGCGTCGTCGGGCCGGGTCGCTTGCCATGCAGCGTCCCGAGGACACCGGTCTTCCCTATCCCGGTCCTGACCTGGTCGAGCTTCAGCGCGCGCAACGTGTCGGCGACAAAGCGCGCGGTTTCATGCTCGGCCATCGAGAGCTCGGGATGGGCGTGCAAGTACCTGCGGACGCGGACAAGCTCGTCGTGCGGGGCCGGGACGTCTACCAGCATGCGTCGCGACTTTTTGGCTATGCCGGTCAGGGACCTTGCGACGCCCGAGTCGAACCGGTGCGCCATGGCCAGTAAAGTGGTGACGTCCCACGCACAGGCGCAAACGATGTCGGCCTTCGAGCGCTACGGCCTTTCCGATGACCAACTGATTTGGCTGCTGCGCAACATGCTGCTGCAGCGTACGATCGATAATCGCGGTTTTCAACTCAATCGCCAAGGGAAAATACCCTTCGCGGCCGGGAGCGAGGGACACGAAGCGCTGCAAGCCGGGGCGGCGCTGGCCTTCCAGCGAGGCAAGGACATCCTGGCCGGCTATTACCGCGATCTCGGCCTGTTCATCGGGATCGGCGTCACGCCCGAAGAAGCGCTTCGTTCGCAATTCGCCTGCGCCTCCGATTTGAACGGCGGGCGTCAATTCCCGCATCATTTCAGCAAGAAATCGATCGGGCTCGTCTCGATGTCTTCGGTGATCGCGGCGCACTGTACGCACGCCGTCGGGATCGCATACGCCCTCAAGTATCGCGGGGAAGAGGGTCGCGCGGTCTTGTGCTCGTTCGGCGACGGCGCGACCAGCCAGGGGGAATGGCACGAAGCGCTCAACTTCGCCTCGGTCCATCATCTCCCGATCGTCTTTTTGTGCGAAAACAACGGGCTGGCGATCTCGGTTCCCCTGCGCAAGCAGATGGCGATCGACAACGTCTCGGAACGCGCGGCAGCATACGGTATACCAGGCACGACCTTCGACGGACTCGACCCGCTCGTCAGCTACGATACCGTCAAACGGGCGCTCGACCGAGCCCGGCGCGGCGACGGTCCGTCCTTGATCGAAGGCAAGGTGCACCGCTATCTGGGCCATACCACCGACGACGACGATCGCACCTATCGGACGCGCGAGGAGGTCGCCGAGCTGCGTAAGCGCGACCCCGTCCCGACGTATGAAGCGTTTTTGGTGAAGCATGGGATCCTGGGGCAAGCCCAGATCGAAGCGCTGCGCAAAGAAATCTTGCGCGAAATCGACGAGGCGACCGATCGGGCCGAGGCGGAGCCGCTTCCGGCACCGAGCGAGCTGTATACGAACGTTTGGGAAGGAGAGGCGCGGCCTTGGTGGTGAGCGCACCGTCGAGCGTCGTCAACAACGTCGAAGCGGTCCGGCTGACGCTCTACGAAGCGCTCAAGAGCGATCCGAACGTGGTCCTCTTGGGCGAGGACATCGGCGCACGCGGAAACGTCTTTCTTATTACGAAGGGCTTCCTCGAGGAATTCGGACCGCAACGGATCATCGATACGCCGCTCGCCGAGGCGGCGATCGTCGGGGTCGCGGTCGGGATGGCGATGGAGGGCCTGCGTCCCATCGCGGAGATTCAATTCGCCGACTTCATCTATCCGGCGTTCAACCAGATCGTCGGAGAAGCAGCCAAAACGCGTTACCGCTCCAACGGCGACTATACGTGTCCGCTCGTGATTCGGACTCCGTACGGCGGCGGCATCAGGGGCGCCCTCTCACACTCGGTCTCGGTCGAGGCGCTCTTCTACCACGTCCCGGGCCTGAAGATCGTCGCGCCGTCGACGCCGGCCGACATCAAAGGCCTCCTCACCACCGCGATCGAGGACCCCGATCCGGTTTTGTTCCTCGAACACAAGAAGACCTACCGGCTGATCAAAGGCGAGCTACCGGCAGGACGCTACACGATCCCGCTCGGCAAGGCCGACGTCAAGAAGCAGGGCGACGATCTGAGCGTCATTTCGTACGGCTTTTACGTCCATCAGGCCCTCGATGCGGCCCGAGAACTCGAACGCGAGGGGATCTCGGTCGAGGTCATCGATCTGCGCTCCATCCGCCCGATGGACAAGACGACGATCCTCGAGAGCGTCAAAAAGACGCGGAAAGTCCTGATCCTGCACGAGGACAACAAGTTCGGCGGAATCGGCGCCGAGATCAGCGCGATGCTCGTCGAGGAAGCGTTCTTCGAGCTCGACGCGCCGATTCGGCGACTGTGCGGCCCCGACGTCCCGCCGATGGGTTACGCCCGCACGCTCGAAAACGAGTACATGATCTCGACCGAGCGCATGGCTCAGGCGATGCGCGAGTTGGCCCGCTTCTAGCCGTGCGGAGCCCGACGCGGACCGCGACGGTGACGATGCCTCAGCTCGGTGAGACCGTAACCGAGGGGACGATCTCGCAATGGCTCAAGCGCGCCGGCGACGCGATCGAGAAATACGAGCCGTTCGTCGAGATAGCGACCGACAAGGTCAGCGCCGAGATCCCTGCACCGGTCTCGGGACGGATCAGGGAGCTCCTCGTCAAGGAGGGGGAGACGGTCCCGACGGGAGCCCCGATCGCGATCATCGACGCGGCCGACGCGGTCGAGGCGGTCGAGCAGGCCGAGCCGTCGCCGCCGCCCGGAGAGGCGAGCGGCGAGCACGGCGGCGAACGCCGGGTCTCGCCGGCGGTTCGCCGTCTGGCGCGCGAACACGGCATCGACCTCGCGACCCTGCGGGGTAGCGGTACGGGCGGACGGATTACGGCGAAGGATGTTTTGGCCGCGGCACGGCCGGCCGCCGCTCATCCGGCTCCGGTTGCCGGCGAGACGATTCCGCTGTCGCGAGCACGACGGATCATCGCCGAGCGGATGGTCGAGGCGAAGCGCACCATCCCGCACGCCTGGACGATGGTCGAGGTCGACGTAACCAACCTCGTACGGCGCCGAGCCGCAATGCGCGAGGCGTTCGAGCGCGACCACGGCATCCGACTCACGCTCTTACCGTTCTTCATCTATGCGGTGGTCGAGGCGCTCCGTGAATATCCGCTGGTGAACGCACGCTACACCGACGAAGGGATCTACGTGCACAAGGAAGTCAACGTGGGGATCGCCGTCGCGCTCCAAGATAACTTGCTCGTCCCGGTCCTGCGACACGCCGAGCGCCGTTCGTTCGTCGACCTCGCGATCGCCGCGGACCGCCTCATCGAGCGGGCGCGGACGAGCAGGCTCACAGCCGACGAGCTCGCAGGCGGGACGATCACGGTAAACAATACCGGCGCGATCGGTTCCTTCGCATCGGCGCCGATCGTGCACGGCGGTCAAGCGGCGATCATCACGATGGAGGCGGTGGTCAAACGACCGGTCGTCCTCGGAGAGGACGATGCGATCGCGGTGCGCTCGATGATGAACGTCTGCACGTCGTTCGACCATCGCGTCCTCGACGGTGCGACGATCTGCAGCTTCATCAATGAGGTCAAACGCAGGCTCGAGGCGATCGGCCCCACCGGCGCGCTCTAGTCGAGCCCCCTCGCCCTCCCCCTTGCATTTCGTCTCAGGGAGGTGCAAAATAAGGTCACATCACGAACGCGAAATTTCGGCGGTCGTAGAAGACGGAGGTGTCGACCCTTGGGGCAGATAGTCGAAAATCCTGAGGGGATCGCGCGCTCGGCGCGCGGCACCCCGCTCCGTCCTTCTTGAGGAGCCAGCCTGAGTTCGCTTGAACTCCTGCGCGCGGCCTAGAGGTACGCGATCCCGCTTTTTTCGATCGCCCGGTCGTCATCGGCCGGGCGATCGTGCGTTCTCGGCGAATACCTCGGGTCGCAATGCAGGTTTGCAAGCAGTTCAGGTTCGAGGCAGCGCATATCTTGCCGCACCATCCGGGCAAGTGCTCGCGGCTGCACGGCCACTCGTACCGGCTCGAGGTCTTCGTCGAAGGGCCGCTGCAGTCGGAGGGGCCCGCCGCCGGGATGGTCGTCGATTTCGACGAGATCGCCGCGGTCGTGCGGGCGCACGTGATCGACACCCTCGACCATCGCTCGCTCAACGACTTCCTGGACAATCCCACGAGCGAATTGCTCGTCCAATGGATCTGGGACCGCTTGGCGCCCCATCTCGCGGGCCTGACGAGGCTCGTCTTGTGGGAAACGCCGACTGCTTGCGCCGTCCTGCAAAAGACCGATGTTCCAGCTCGCTGAGATTTTTTACAGCATCCAAGGCGAAGGGACGTGGGTGGGGACGCCGGCCGTGTTCGTGCGCCTCGCCGGGTGCAATCTCTCATGCGCCTTCTGCGATACCGATTATTCGCTGAAATTCTTCGCGACCGCACGGCAGATCGTCGAACAGGTTCGCGACCTCGGCGGCGATTGCCCGATGATCGTCTTGACCGGCGGTGAACCGTTCGCGCAACGAGCGACGCCGTCGCTCATCGAGGCGTTGCGCGCCGACGGGCGAAAAGTACATGTCGAATCGAACGGGACGATCGCGGTCGAGCTCCCCGCCGACGTGTGGTTGACCGTCTCGCCGAAAGAGCGGCTCGATCCCCGGATGGCGGCGCGCGCGAACGAGGTGAAGCTGATCGTCGACGGCCGCGTCCCGCTCGAGTGGCTCGAGCACTTCCCCGCGACGACTCCGATGTTCTTGCAGCCCGAAGGAAACAAACCGGCGAATGTCGCGCTTGCGCTCGAAGCGGCGAAGGCCCACCCTCGGCGTCTGCGTCTCTCGCTGCAGACTCACAAATTCATCGGCGTACGATAGTCGCATCGACCGGTCGCGGCAGGCGCCGCTTCCGGAGGTGGCGTGCCTGGAGACCGAACGTCAGCATCGTCGCGCCGCTCACGAAAGCGAGGACCGCGATTTCCACCGCCGGGCCGATCGCGAGTAACTTCCCCGGATCGTGCAGCAGCCAACCGCCGAAGATGAGCGCAAGGATGCCCAAGAGCGCCGACAGCCAGCGATGCGGAAAGTGCGTCCCGCCCGCCGCCGCCAGCAAGATCGCCACCACACCCAGGCCGACCGACCAAAACGCGATGACATAGCCGAATGTAAACGCGGTCGTCAGCCAATAGAACGTTGCAGCCCCGCCGGCGATCCATAGGACCCCTTGCGCCATGACCAAACCGCTGTGCGCCGAGCTCTCCTTGCTGCGCAGAGTCCCGATGATATCGAGCAGACCGTGGATGAGTGCGTAGAGCGCTAGCGCGGTCGCGACCCAGACGACCTCGCGCGCAAAAACGAGCGCCGCGACGCCGAGGACGACGAGGAGCACCCCGCGTACTATGAGGGACCGCCACGCGTTTGCAATCACCGCCAGCACGGGATGACTTTCGTCGTAAACGATCGCCGCCACCTATCGCGTGCGCGGTTCCTCACCGCCTCCGCGGCCGTAGCGGCAAGCGTTCGTATCCCTCCGGGGCTCGCCGCTCCGGCGATCGAGCTCGGCGACGACGCCCTCGTCGACGAAGCCTGGCGGGATCTCACCGGCGCCCGGATCGGGATCGTTACGAACCAAACCGGGGTGACCTCGCGCGGAGAATCGATCGTCGACGCGTTGCGTCGCAATCGAAAGCTGCGGGTGACCGCGCTCTACGCACCCGAACACGGACTCCGCGGCGATCGCGCGGCAGGGGCCTACGTCCCTTCATACGTCGATGCGCGGTCAGGCCTCCCGGTCTACAGCCTCTATGGCGCTACCCGCCGCCCGACGGCTGCGATGCTCGCCGACGTCGACGTCCTCCTGTTCGATATCCAAGACGTCGGCGACGGAGCCTATACGTTCGTCTCGACGATGGCCTACGTGATGCAGGCCGGGCGCCGCTACGATAAGCCGGTATGGGTGCTCGATCGCCCCAACCCCATCGGCGGGACGCTCGTCGAAGGCCCGGTGACCGACCCCAGGTTCAGGTCCTTCATCCGGCTCTACCCGACGGCTTTCCGTCACGGGATGACGATCGGCGAACTCGCGCAGCTGTTCAATACGCGCTTCGGGATCGGCGCCGACCTGCGCGTCGTCCCGATGCGCGGCTGGCGCCGTTCGATGGTGTGGCCGGAGACCGGGTTGAACTGGATTCCGACCTCGCCGAACATCCCGACTTGGCAAACGACCCTCGTCTACCCCGCGACCGGGCTCGTCGGCGGATTCGGCCTCAATCAGGGTCTGGGGTTCAAGCCGTTCGAGCTCGCGGTGGCCTATGGTCTGGACGGTCGGCGTTTCGCAGCCTATCTCAATGACCGTGAGATCCCGGGCGTCCGCTTCCTCGCGACCCAGTGGACACCGCGATCGGGGTTTTGGGCGGGACGGACGCTCTCCGGCGTACAGCTCGACGTCTACGACGGCCACGTCTTCCCGAGCGTCCGCACCGCCGTCGAATTACTCGGAGCGCTGCGCGCGATCGCACCCAAGCTTCTCTCCGTAAGATCGACCGAAGCCGTCGACCGAGACTGGGGCACCGACGAGGTTCGCCGTCGTCTCCTGGCCGGCGACAGCGTCGAAGAGATCATCGCGGGCTGGGAGCCGCGACTGAAGACGTTCCTCGAGGAGCGCGCGCAGTCGCTGCTCTATTCGTAACGGTTACGGCCCTTTCGTGTACGCCTCGAGAGCGGCGTCGGCGGCCTGGCGGGCTTGGGTGAGCGCGGTCGCGACGTCGTTGCGCTGGAGAGCCGCTTCGGCGTCGACGTAGGATCGCCGAGCATCGTCGAGCGGATGACCGACGCGCAACTCCGCGAGATCGATCTCGGAGCGCGCAAAGTCGAGGGCGGCGAGCGGATCATCGGGCGGTCTCGGCTGCGGGTGACCGGGACCCGAGGGGATCGTCGAAGCGAAGGGGAGCGCCGTCGAATTCGGCGCTACCGGGGAGAGCGGCATCGCGATTGCGCTCCGAACTTGCCGAGCCAAGCTCGGCGGAAGGAGCGGTGGTGCCGCGGTCAAGGCTCGTGCGGCAGCCTGCTGCGCTCCGAGGATGTCGCCCGCTTGCGCGCGTTGCAGCGCTTGCGCATAGTCGAATTGGACCGCGAGCGGCGCGTCGGCGCGCAACATCGCCAAAAAGGCGTCGCGCAGCGGGACGTAGAGCTGGGGCGGCGCCGTGGCCGGCGTCATCCCGGCCGGAACCGGGACGGTCTGCGCCTTCGCGCCGCCGGCGATCGACGCGGCGAGTGCGAGCGTTGCGACCGCCCCGACGAGCATCTTCATGCAGCTATGAACCCCTTGCGCTCGACCCGCGGTTCCCGCCGGCCTAGCCGCTCTGTTCCTGCGCTTCCTTGAGTTTGCGGACCTGCCAGAGTTGCCAATAATGATTGAACCGAGCGATCTCTTCCTCCGTCCGCCGATCGATATCGGTGAACCGGATCGCAAGCGCGAACTTTTCCGCTTCGGGCGTCGTCCGAATGATCGTCCCCTGCAACGCCATCGCCTCAAAGTCGCGGACGGTCTTGTGTACTCGGCGCAGCCGGTCACCGAAGGGACTCGATTCGCGCTCGATGACGTCGACCGCAAACGCGGCGAGGAATTCGTTCGGTAGCGTGAAGCGCAGCTCGACCGGCGTCCCGGCCGGAAACGCACGGTTGGCCGTCAGTCGTACCCCGCCGCTGCTGATGTCTCGCATGATTCCGAAACGGCGACGAGGTCGCCGGTCGGTCTGGACGATGAAGGTGACCGGCAGATGGACGGCGCTGCGGAATGCGCGCCGCTTCTGCGCGGCCGTCGTGGTGGCCGTCGTCTCGACCGGGGGCGGTTTACGAGCGACCTTGCGTTCCCTGGCGAAGAGGAACATATACCCCGTTTTCGGCATTTCGGCACGATGCTTCAAGGACTCGCGGACGATCTGATCGACGTTCTGGGACCGGATGCGGTGAAGACCGCACCGGCCGATCTCGTCGTCTACGGCTACGATGCCGATACGGCTCAGGCCGAGCATCTCCCCGACGCCGTCGTCATCCCGAGAGACGTCCGTGAGGTCTGCGCCACGGTCCGGATCGCGAAAAAGCACGGCCTCCCGATCGTCCCGCGCGGTGCAGGGACCGGGCTGTGCGGCGGGACGATCCCCGTTCAGGGCGGGGTCGTCGTGACATTCAATCGCATGAACCGCATCCTGGAGCTCGACGTTCGGAACCGGCGCGCTCGCGTTCAGCCCGGCCTGATCAATCTCGACCTCTCGCTCGCCGGCGGACCGCACGGTCTCTTCTACGCCCCCGATCCTTCGAGCCAAAAGGCTTCGACGATCGGCGGAAACGTCGCTACGAACGCCGGCGGACCGCACTGCCTCTCGTACGGAACGACGACCAACCACGTTCTGGGGATCGAGTTCGTCGACGACGACGGCGAGGTCGTCCGTACCTCGATCGACGATCCGGGCTACGATCTTACCGGCGCGCTCGTAGGGAGTGAAGGGACGCTCGGGATCGTGACGGCGATCGACGTCCGGCTGATGCGTTCGCCCGAAGCGGTCCGCGTCTTCGTCGCCGCCTTCGAAACGGTCGAAGTCGCCTCCGAGGTCGTCTCGGCGATCATCGGCGCGGGGATCGTCGCGACGGCGCTCGAGATCATCGATAAAGTGATGATCGATGCGATCGAGGCACACTATCATGCCGGCTACCCGGTCGGGGCCGGCGCGGTCTTATTGGTGGAGATCGCCGGCTACGCCGAGGAGATGAATGCGAACGAGGCCGCGATCGCCGAGATCGTCCGCAGCCATGGCGCCCTTTCCTGGACGGCGGCCCGCGACCCCGCACAGCGCGAGGCCCTGTGGGCTGCCCGCAAAGGCGCAGCCGGCGCGGTCGGCCGTATCTCTCCGAACTACTACATTCAAGATGCCTGCGTCCCCCGGACACGGCTTCCGGACGCGCTGCGTGCGATCGAAGAGATCGCGCGCGATCATCGGCTCATCGTCGGAAACGTGTTCCACGCCGGCGACGGCAATCTCCATCCGCTGTTGATGTTCGACCGGCGAGAAGCACGTCAGGTCCAAGCGGTGCTCGATGCGGGGACCGAGATCTTGCGGACGTGCATAGAGATGGGCGGGACGATCAGCGGGGAGCACGGGATCGGTTATGAAAAGCGCGAAACGCTCTCGCTGTGCTATAGCGCGGACGATTTGGCGACGATGGGTCGAGTCCGCGACGTCCTCGATCCGGCGCGGCGCTTCAATCCGAACAAGATCTTCCCGAGCGGCGCGATGTGCGGCGAGGTCAAGACATCGCTCGCATGAAGGCCGTAGTCGAGGTCCCGTTCACGAATGCGGGAACCTCGTGGGCCGTCCCCGAGGACGCGCAGGCGCTCGCCGCGGAATTGCGCCGCTGCGACGCCGACGGTCGCAAAGCCGTCCTGTTCGGCGGCGGAACCTTGCAAGGACTGGGGAACCCGCCACGCGCCTGCGACCTGGCCATCTCGACGACGAAGCTGAATGCGCTCATCGAATACGACCCGCGCGATCTCACGATCGCGGTCGGCGCCGGAATGACGCTCCGCACCTTGGCGAACACGCTCGGCAAGCACGGTCAATTCGTCCCGATCGACGCGCCCCATCCCGAACGGGCGACGATCGGCGGGACGCTCGCCGCCGGCTGGATAGGCCCGCGCCGCGCGAGGTATGGGCGGCCGCGCGACTACCTCATCGGGACGACGGTCGCACTCGCCGACGGGACGCTCTCGAGTGCGGGCGGGATGGTCGTCAAAAACGTCACCGGGTACGACGTCGGCAAACTCTTCGTCGGATCGCTCGGGACGCTCGGCGCCCTCGTCCGCATCAACCTCAAAGCGCTCCCCGCACCGCAGACGAACCGCGTCGCGATCGCCTCGCTCCCCGAAGCGACGCGGGAACGCGCGCTCGAGCACCTGTCGACGCTGGCGGTCGAACCGACCTGCTTGCTCTTCGTACGCGGATTTTCGCGCGAGATCGACGGGACCGACGGACTCGAAGGCCGGCTCTTCCTGTATTATGAAGGGACGCAAGCCGTCGTCGATCGTGCGACGCGCGAGCTGCGCTCCGCCCTGGGAGCAGCCGGCGTCCCCGAGACGACGATCCTCGACCAGAACGCGGCCCGCTCCTATCAACGGCTGATCGATGCTTACACGTCGACCGTCGGACAACGCTCGCTGACGCTGCGGTCGCACGGCCTCCCCGGCGATGTGCTGGTGCGCTTCATCACGATCGAATCGATCGCGCGGGAATACAAGCTCAGCCTGGACGCGATCGCCGACGTCGGGACCGGCGATCTGATCGCCCGGTTCGTCTCCCGCGATACCGAGACGATCTCCTATCTGGCGCCCCCGCTGGTCGAAGCGGCGCGTGAGCGGCTTTCGGGTCTTACGATCATCGCCGGCGATCCGGCGGTCCGCGGCTCGATCGATACTTGGGATGCGCCGCCGCCGTCGATCGGGAAACTCCGTGCGCTCAAGGAGCGTTTCGATCCGCGCGGGACGCTCGCCCCGGGACGCCTTGTCGGAGGGATCTGACGCGCCGCTCCGGCGCGACCTCATCCGGACGCTGCGCATCATGTTTCGGACTCCGACGCGCCTGCGCCGGCTGTTCGCATTCGGCCCTTCCGGCTGGGCGCACATCGTCCGCTACCTCGTCGCCGTCGTCCCGTACGCCAACAAGCGCCTCGCGGAGATCCGCCGTGACGCCGCGACGATCCCCGATGCGGCGCTACGCGAACAAGCGCTGGCGAGTATCGATGCGAAAGCGTATCACGTTCAGGGCGGCAGCATCCTCGCTACGTTTTTCGACGCTCAGCGTGCGCGACGATACGTCGACATCATCGCGCCCCTCGAAACGATCTACGATTACCTCGACAACCTATGCGATCGACTCGACGGCGTCCCGGAGCGTGCCTACGCCACGCTGCATGAGGCGCTCCTCGATGCCGTCGATCCGGATCGCCCGCTCACCCATTACTATCGTGACGGGCCGCATCGCGACGACGGCGGCTATCTGCTCCGTCTGGTCCGGCAGACGCGCGAACGCCTAACCCGTCTCCCGGCGTTCGACGCCGTCCGTGACCGGCTCGTCGACGTCGCCGGCTATTACGCCCAGTTGCAAACCTTCAAGCATCTGCCGGCCGACGAACGCGAGGATGCGTGCCGGCGTTGGTACGCCGAAAACAGCGAGCGTTTCCCGGGGATGGAATGGTGGGAATTCGCCGCCGCCTGCGGTTCGTCGCTCCCGGTCTTTGCGATGATCTTCGAGGCGTCGCATCCACGCCCCCGTGCGGCCGACGTCGGCGCGACGTTCCACGCCTACTTTCCGTACGTCTCGGCCGTCCATATTCTCTTGGACTACTTCATCGATCAAGCCGAGGATCGCGAACACGGCGAGCTCAACTTCGTCGCCGCCTATCCCAGCCTCGAGGCGGCGACCCGCCGCATGCAAACGCTCATCGCGCGCGCCTCCGCCCGATTACGCGCACTCCCCGACGGCGATCGCCACGGCTTCCTGTTCAACGCGATGTGCTTGTTTTACTTGACGCATCCCAAAGTGTTCGAGCAGCATCTCGACGCTCAGAGCATTCAGCTGCTGAGCGCACTGGGATGAGATCAGCGGTCGGACCGGCGCCGCTCGCGTCCCGCGGCACGACGGCCGGAACACGAGGTCAGGTGAACAGCCGTTCCGACGCGAGCGCGGCGCCTTCGGCGAGCGCCGCCAGCTTCGCCCAGACGATCTCGCGATCGATCACGCTGAATTCGGCCGTGGTCGCGAATCCGCAGTCGACGCTCGCGACGACGCGCTCTTTCCCGACGACCTGCGCGTAGCGTTCCAGGCGTTGCGCGACGAGCCGTGGATGTTCGATGAAGTTCGTCGTGCTGTCGACGACGCCCGGCAGAATCATCTTCTCATCCGGTAAGGGAATCGAAGCAAAGACCTCCCACTCGTGCTCGTGCCGGGGGTTCGCACCCTCGAACGAGAGCTTTGCGGGACGGGCTCGCAGGACGATCGGAAGGATGCGCTCCAGGGGGACGTCGTGATGATGCGGTCCCTCATAATTGCCCCAGCAGATGTGCATGCGCATCCGGTCGGCCGGGATCCGCGCGGTCGCCGCATTGAGAGCGTCGACTGCGAGCTCGCATTTGCGGATCCACTCGTCGTCGGAATCCGCTGCGTAGCCGAGATGCCGCGAGAGTGCGAGGTCCGGGCAATCGAGTTGCAAATCGAAGCCCGCGGCGACGATCGCTTCATATTCGGGACGCATGGCTTGAGCGATCGCCTCGAGATAGGCGGCGTGATCGCCGTAGTACTCGTCCTGCATGAAATACGCGATCAGGCCCGGGGAGGCGGCGGTCAGGAACGCACCGGTCGGTTTCGCGGCCTCGACCGCGTCGCGAAAATGGCGCAAGTCGGCCCGCAGCGCAGCGTCGTCTTTCGGCGCGATCGGACCCCGACAGACGGGACGCTTCGACATCACTTGCCGGCGCGTCGCGGCCCACTCGGGGAACTCCCTGACCTCCGGACCGGCGCCGCGCGGCTTCCCTTCTCCCCCGAACCCGCTCAGCCGCTCTTTCGGGTACACGGCGTACGCGATCTTGCTCATCTCGCCGTCGCTCACGACGTCGATCCCGACTTCCACCTGACGCGCGACGACCGTCCGCACCGCAGCCGAGAGCTCGGCTTCGAAAGCGACGGGGTCGACCGTCTCGCCCTTCTCGCGCGCCAGCAGCATCGCCCCGAGCGCGGGCGGACGCGGCAAACTCCCGACGTGGGTCGTCAAGATTCGGCCTGGATGCATAGGATCGTCGCTCCGCGAAGCGATCGCAGATGACCTTCAAGGAACGGCGCGCCCGTTTTGCCGAGCAAATCGGGACGGGGATCGCCCTCATCCCGGCGGCAAGCGAGCGGACGCGCAACGCCGACACCCACTACGAGTTCCGTCAAGATTCAGATTTCTATTATTTGACGGGATTCGGCGAGCCTGATGCCGCCCTCATCATCGCGCCGTGCTCGGACGTCGCGCGCGAGATCCTCTTCTTGCGCCCGCGTGATCGCTCGAAGGAGATCTGGGACGGGAGGCGCTTGGGGGTCGAGGCGGCGCCGCAGACGTTGGCGGTCGACGCCGCCTATCCGATCGACGAACTCGATGCGAAGCTCCCGTCGCTACTCGTCGGCCACGAGACGCTGTACTACGCGCTCGGGCGGAACGAAGGGTTCGATCGGCGCGTCCTGGCGGCGCTCGAGCGCGCCCGCTGGGAAGTCCGCCGCGGCGGGAAGGCTCCGTTACAGATCGTCGAACCGGGGACGATCCTCCACGAGATGCGTCTGCACAAGGACGCCCGAGAACTCGAAACGATGCGGCGCGCCGCAGCGATCACGAGGCTGGGTCACATCGCTGCGATGCAGGCGACGGCCCCGGGCACCTACGAGTACGAGATCGAGGCGATCCTGGAATACACGTATCATCGCAACGGTGCACAAGCCGTTGCCTATCCCTCGATCGTCGCCGGCGGGGACAACGCGACGATCCTCCACTACCATGCGAACCGAGACGAGTTGCGCGACGGAACGCTCGTCCTCGTCGACAGCGCGGCGGAGCTCGACAGCTATGCGTCCGACGTGACGCGCACCTGGCCGGTCAACGGGCGCTTCAGCGGCGAGCAGCGCGCGATCTACGAGATCGTCCTCGCCGCCCAAAAGGCCGGGATCGAGCAGGTACGTCCCGGGAAACCCTTCGATGCTTACCATCAAACGGCCGTGCGCGTCCTGTGCGAAGGGCTGATCGATCTGGGCATTTTGAAGGGCACGGTCGACGATGCGATCGAGCAAGGGACCTACAAGGACTTTTACATGCATCGCACCGGCCATTACCTCGGGCTCGACGTCCACGACGTCGGCAGGTATCGCGCCGCGGACGAGAGCTCGCGGCTCCTCGAGCCCGGGATGGTGATGACGGTCGAGCCCGGTCTCTATTTTCATCGTGACGTCGAGGTCGACGAACGCTTCAAGGGGATCGGCGTACGGATCGAAGACGACATCCTCTGCAGCGCCGAGGGACCGGTAAACCTGAGTCCCGGAATCCCCAAGGAGATCGACGAGGTCGAGGCGATCGTCGGCTCGCACGCGCATGACGCCGTTCTACGGTAGGATCGTTTCGTGAGAGTGACGGTCCTGGGTGCATCGGGCTTCGTCGGACGGCATCTCTCGGCCGCCCTCGAAGCCCGCGGCTTCACCGTCACCCGCGCCTCGGCGCGTGACGTCGACGCGGCCGCCCGCGCCTGTGAGGGCGCCGATGCGGTCGTGAATCTCGCAGGCGCGTCGATCTCGAAACGCTGGACACCCGCGCACAAGGCCGAGATGCGATCGAGCCGCGTCGATCTGACGCGCCGGCTCATCGATCGCTTCGCCGGCCTCGTCGCTCCGCCGCTCGCATACGTCTCGGCTTCGGCGGTCGGTTACTATGGGATGAGCGACGACGCGACGTTCACCGAAGAGAGCCCGCCCGGCCGCGATTTCCTCGCCGAGCTGTGCGTAGCCTGGGAGCGGGAGGCGTTTCGCGCGCGAGAGTTCGGCGCGCGCGTGGCAATCATTCGTTCAGGTTTGGTTTTGGGCCCCGACGGAGGATTGCTCGCGTTCTTGCTGACGCCGTTTCGCCTGGGGCTCGGGGGACGGATCGGAAACGGGAAACAGTGGATGTCGTGGATCCACATCGACGACGCGGTCGGCGTGTACATCCATGCCCTCGAACGGGGTGACGGCGTCTACAACGCAACAGCGCCCAATCCGGTGACGAACGAGCGGTTCACGCAGACGCTCGCGCGCACCGTCCGCCGCCCCGCGATCCTCCCGGTCCCGCCTCTCGCCCTGCAAGCGCTGCTCGGTGAAGGCGCATCGATCGCCGTACGAGGCCAGCGCGTCCTCCCGCAGCGGACTCGCGAGAGCGGCTACATCTTTCGTTACGAGACGATCGACGCGGCGCTCGCAGCGATCGTCTGAGCGCCTCTCCGACAAAGACGGCGCTTGCGCAGCGGGAGCCGCGCCGGCACCTGACAAAGATCGCGGCATGCTCAGTGTGCAGGAGAACGAGACCTTAACAAGAGTCGGCCCAGGTACGCCGATGGGGAATCTCTTGCGGCGCTACTGGTTCCCGATCGCGACGATCACCGAGATGCGGGAGCGCTGGACCAAGCGCGTCCGCCTGCTGGGCGAAGACCTGGTCCTCTTCAAGGATCGCAACGGACGGTACGGCCTGCTCGCCGAGTTCTGCCCGCACCGCCGCGCCTCGCTCGCATACGGGATCCCCGAAAGCGACGGAATTCGCTGTCCGTATCACGGTTGGAAGTTCGACGGGACCGGGCGGTGTCTCGAGCAGCCGAACGAGCCTGAGGGCAGCACCTTCAAAGAGAAAATCAAAACCCCGGGCTATCCGGTCGAGGAGCTCGGCGGGCTGTTGTTCGCGTACCTCGGACCGCCGCCGGCTCCGCTCGTCCCACGACTCGACGGCTACGTCGCCGATCCGGCGATCCGCCTCGTCGGTCAGGCCGTCATCCCGTGCAATTGGCTGCAGATCATGGAAAACTCACTCGATCCGGTCCACACCGAGTGGCTGCACGGGAAGCTGTACGAGTTTCGCAAAGAACAGGAAGGCGTCAAGGTCGCCATCTCCAAGCATCACCTGAAGATCGCCTTCGACGAGTTCGAATACGGGATCTATAAGCGGCGCCTCCTCGAAGGGGCCGATGAAGCGACCTCGTCGGATTGGCTCGTCGGCCATCCCGTCATCTTCCCCTATACGCTCGCGGTCGGCCAAAGCGGCGGCGCGTGGAAGGTGCACGCATTTCAAATTCGCGTCCCCATGGACGATACGAACACCCTTCACCTCTGGTACAACGCCTACATCCCTCCGGAAGACGCCGAGGTGCCGCGCAGACTGCTCGAGGACGTTCCCCTCTACGAAGTCCCGTATCGTGACGAACGCGGCGAGTTTCTCCTCGACGTCATCGATGCGCAAGATATCATGGCGTGGATCACGCAAGGACCGATCGCCGATCGATCGCAGGAATCGCTCGGAACGACCGACCGGGGCATCATTCTCTTTCGAAACATCCTGCGGCGCGAGCTCAAGAAGGTGGAAGAGGGCCGCGACCCGATGGGCGTGATCCGCGATCCCGCCAAAAACCGAATCATCGAGATCCCGATGGAACAAGGGAAAGTCCACTACTCCGACGGCTTCGCCAGCATGGTCCGCCGCACACGAATCCGGTTCTCACCGATCGCCGAAGATTTGATCGCCGTCTTCTCGCCGAAGGAAAAGGAAAAAGAGCCCGTTCATGCGTGAAGCCGCTCGACTCCTCGGGGCGGCGCTGCTTGCCGCCTTCATGCTCGTCCAAAGCGCGGCCGCGCAGACGGTCGCTCCGCCGCTCGAGGTCGGGATCGGGACACGCGAGGCCGACGCGCTCGGCTATTTCGCCCAGGATCTCGGCTTCTTCAAGAAGGTAGGACTCGACGTCGAGCTGCAGCAGTTCTCCGCCGGTCCCCAGATCGCGGCCGCGATCGCCTCCGGTCATCTGCAAATCGGCGATTCGAACGTGATCAGCCTGGCGAACTCCCGGGCGCGCGGCTTGCCGTTCGTCTACATCTGCGGGATGAACATCTATAGTGCAGCGCATCCGACGGCTCTCGCCGTCGTCGCCGAGAACTCTCCGATCAAGACCGCGAAAGAACTCAACGGCCGAACGGTCGCCGGCGTCTCGCTCGCCAGCATCGATCAGACGAACATGTTCGCCTGGATCGACAAGAACGGCGGCGATTGGCAGAGCGTGAAGTTCATCGAGGTCCCGCCTTCCGAGATGGCCGCAGCGCTCGAGCAAGGCCGAATCGCGGCGGCGATCATCAACGATCCCGAACTGAGCGCCTTCCTCGCCGAAAAGCGTGTCCGCGTCCTCGGCAACGCGATCGCAGCGGTCGGACCGCAGTTCCTCGGGAACGGTTGGATCGCATCCGAGGAGTGGGCCGATGCTCACGTCGAGACGGTCAAGAAATTCCGGGAGGCGATCGCGATGGCGGCGGTTTGGGCGAACGCCCATCCGGACGCGGCCGCGAAGATCTTCAACAGGTACGCGAAGACGCAAATCTCCCGCCTCCACGCGCGCTACACGAGCGCACCGCTCGATGCGAAGATCGTCCAGCCGATCCTCGACGCAGCGGCGAAATACAAGATCCTTCCACGTCAGATGAGCGCAAGCGAGATCCTCTGGTCCCACCAGTAGTGCGGACGCTGCGGCTCGCCGCCTTTTTGTGCGCGGCGATTCTCACCTCGACGGGCCCGGCCCGGGGGCAGCAGTGGTTGACCCTTCCGCCTACGCCGACGCTGCCGAAAGCGTTGCACAGCGGCTATGCGCCGGTAAACGGAATCAGAATCTGGTATGCGATCTTCGGGCACGGGGAACCCGTCATTCTGCTGCACGGCGGCCTGGCGAACTCGAATTATTGGGGTAAGCTCGTCCCCGTCCTCGCGCCGCACTACCGCGTCATCGTGATGGACAGCCGCGGCCACGGCCGCAGCACCCGCAACGCCCAGCCGTACGGCTACGATTTGATGGCATCCGACGTGATCGGCCTGATGGACTTCCTGCACGTTCGCAAAGCGGCGATCGTCGGCTGGAGCGACGGAGCGATCATCGGGCTCGATATCGCACTCCGTCATCCCGAACGGCTCTCGAAGCTCTTCGCCTTCGCCGCGAACTCCGATCCAAGTGCGGTCAAGGACGTCGCCAAGAGCCCCGTCTTCAGCGCCTTTATCGCACGAGCCCGGCGTGAATACGAGCGGCTCTCACCGACGCCGACGCAGTACAAGGCGTTCCTCACGCAGATCGAAAGGATGTGGGCCACGCAACCGCATTGGTCCGCGGCACGGCTCCATACGATCACGACGCCTACCTGGATCGTCGACGGCGATCACGACGAAGCGATCAAACGTGAGAACACCGAGTTCATGGCGGCCGCCATCCCCAATGCCGGCCTCCTCATCCAGCCTGAGGTGAGCCACTTCTCGTTTCTTCAAGATCCGCAACAGTTCAATACGGACGTTTTACACTTCCTCGCCCACGTGAAAGGACGCTGACATCGCTTCACGAGCCCTGATCGACGATCTGGTCGCCGCCAACAAGATCCTCAGCCACGAAGGGGTGCTCGACGCATACGGCCACGTCAGTGCGCGGGACGACGAGCATCCCGAGCACTTCCTGCTCGCGCGGCATATGGCTCCGGGGATCGTGACGCGGGACGACATCATCACGTTCGACTTGGACGGTAAAGCCCTCGACGCCAACGGACGTAAACTCTATTCGGAGTTGTGGATCCATGCCGCCGCCTATGCCGCACGTCCGGAGGTCGGGGGCGTCGTTCACAGCCACTCGCACGCGGTCATCCCGTACGGCGTAACGGGGACGGAGCTGCGACCGATCTGCCACGTCGCCTCGTTCTTAGGCGACGGCGTCGCGCTGTTCGACACGCAGGAAGTCGCCGGTGACACCGACCTCCTGATTCGCACGATGGAACTGGGCCGCGCCCTTGCCGAAAAGCAGGGGAAGAATCCGGTCGCGCTCATGCGCGGCCACGGCTCGGTCGTCGTCGGAGAGTCGCTGCGCGAGGCGGTCTATCGGGCGATATACACGGAAGTCAACGCCAGGCTGCAGCTCCAGGCGATGCAGATGGGCAAACCGATCACGTACCTCACGCCGGGCGAAGTCCGCCTCCGCGCCGCGGATCGCGATCCGACGTACCGGCGCGCTTGGGAGTTTTGGGTCGCGCAGGCCGGAGCCTAGGCGACAGCGCCCCGAATCGGGCCGGATCGACCCGCTTCGACGACTCTTAGACGCCGACCGCTTCGCGCCGCTCTTTCGGTCCTTGGGTGAAGATCTTGATCAGATCTTCGGCGATCGGTGAGAAGCTGGCCATGTGACGGCGCAGCAGGCTCTCGAAGCCGTCCGAGAAGTGTTCCTTGAACTTCTCGAGTGGGAGCTCGATGACGCCGTTTTTCGCCGGATCGCGGATGACGTTCATCGGATCCTTGCCCTCCTGGACCTTCTTCATCTCCCGGCGCAACATCTTACGATACAGGGTGATGCCCGAATCCGACCATCCAAGCGCCTCGCGGCTGCGGTCGGCTATCGGCCCCTGCGTTTCCCACGCCATGATGTCCTGAACGTGGATGAAATCGAGCATGTACTCGCCTTTCTCGTCGCGGATCGGGACCTCATAATAGGCGACGTCGTCGAGCAGATGCTGCGGGACGTCCGCCCCGGCCGGCGGGATGTACGCGTGATACCACAGGTGCATCGTGTGCGTGTCGTCCATCGGGACGCGGAGCTGGAAGACGTATTGCTTCCACCATCCGCCGCCGCTCCCGACCGCCAGGATCGTCGGGAAGACGACCGGATGGCCGTCCTTCCAATCGGAGACGTCCTCGCTTTGACCCTCGAGAAGCCGACGCTTGATGATGCCGTACTCGAACTCGTCGAAGCCGATCTTCACATGATGCTTCGAGATCGCGACCTTGACGCCGTTCTTCTCTTGAATGAATTCATAGAGCTTCCCGTGGAGCCACTCGGTGTGGACGGGATCGACCGAGTTCTCCATGATCTGCAACCAGTTGCAGTTGATGACGGCCGAACCGACCATGCGGATCGCGCCTTCGGCGACGAAACCGTCGTAGCGCGGGATCAGCGGCGCGGGGAGAGGGCCGAGGTAGGCCCACAGGAGCCCGCCCAGCTCTTGCACCGGATAGCCGGGCGTCTTGATCTTTTCCTTGAACGTGCTCCCTTCGGGCTCGTTGGGCTGCTCGACGCAGCGGCCGAAGGCGTCGAATTTCCAGCCGTGGTAGGGGCAGCGGATCCCGTCCTGCTGAGGGATCCCGTAGGCGAGCGAGGCGCGGCGGTGCGGGCAGAACTCGGCGATCAGACCGAACCGCCCGGCACGGTCCTTGAAGAGGACGAGGTCCTCGCCCAGAAGGCGGACACGCTTGGTCCAGCGATCTTTCATCTCGCTCACCGCCGCGATCGGCTGCCAGTACCGCCGGAGCAGGTTACCCATCGGCGTCCCCGGCCCGACCCGTGTGAGTTGCTCGTTCTCTTCAGGCGTCAGCATACGGCGTATTGCGCTTCCCGCTCCCCTCCTTCCCTGCCGGCCACGCGCACGGTGCGGGTGAATCTCGCGGAGCCGGCTCACGCCGAGAGCATTTTCTCGCCTTCCCCGGCCGGGACTTCGGTCGCTTCGAGGAAACGCTCCGCCTCCATCGCCGCCTTGCAACCCATCCCGGCCGCCGTCACCGCTTGCTTATAACGGATGTCGTACACGTCCCCTGCGACGAAGACGCCGGCGATGTTCGTATGGACACCGTCCTTCGATACGATGTAGCCCTCGTGGTCGAGCTCGAGCTGCCCCTTGAAGATCGCGGTATTCGGATCGTGGCCGATCGCGACGAACAGCGCGTCGGTCTCGTGGATCGTCCGTTCGCCGGTCTTCAGGTTTTTGAGCGCTAGGCCGGTCACTTTTTCCTCGCCCAGCACCTCTTCGACTACGGTGTCCCAGATAAAGCTGATCTTGGGATGGTCGAGCGCACGCTGAGCCATGATCTTGCTCGCACGCAGGCTATCGCGGCGATGGATCACCGTGATCTGCTTGCCGAAGCGCGTGAGGAAGAGCGCCTCTTCCATCGCCGAATCGCCTCCTCCGACGACGGCGATGCGGCGATCTCTAAAGAAGGCGCCGTCACAGGTCGCGCAGCTCGAAACGCCGCGGCTGCGCAGGCGTTCTTCGCCCGGAATATTGAGCCAGCGCGCGCTTGCACCGGTTGCGACGATCACCGTTTCGGCCTGATAGAGCTCATCGCCGGCCCATACCTTGAAGGGCCGCTGCGAGAAATCGACTTTCGTTGCGTCGACGAATTGCAGATTGGCGCCGAAGCGCTCCGCCTGCGCACGGAATGCTTCCATCAATTCGGGGCCGGTGATCCCTTGGGGAAAGCCGGGATAGTTTTCGACGTCGCTCGTCAGCATCAACTGACCGCCGTACTGATATCCGGCGAGGACGAGGGGCGCGAGGTTGGCGCGGGCCGCGTAGATCGCCGCCGTGAGCCCGGCCGGGCCGGAGCCGATGATGATCACTTTTTCCATGCCGCTTCCCTTTCCACCATGCTCGGCGAGTACCCCGGGATCTCGAAACGTACGACTTCGTCGGCCTCACGGTGATTGGTCCAGAAGCGGTCGCCGTCCCATGCGAGTGAACGCGCATGAAACGGAACGAGCGCTATGTCGACGAAGCTCGGCGGCAGCGCGTCGACGTCGACCCGCGTGATGAAGTAGTCGTACCTCTCTTCGTCGTCGGTCGTCAGCAAATGGACGATACCGTCGATCGCCGTGCAGCCGCAGATCTGATGCGGGACATCGAGCACTTTGCTCACCCGCGCCGCGTCATCGATGAAAAGCAAACGCTGTTTGTACCATTGCGTCAAATAGAGCTGACCGCGGCCGTAGCCGAGGTACGAACCGGTATCTTCGGGGAGACGAGCGCGACCCTGTACGAAGCCCTTCTCGGGAAGAAAGCGGCGAAGGTAACGATCGTCGTCCTCCTCGCCGACGACGGCGCGTAATTCGGCACCGGCGACCGTGAAGCCGTACGTCGTCCCCGGCGCCGGATACTTGCGCCGGACCGTCCACTCCGCGGCATCGAGGACGTGAATCTCTTTGGTGACGCGGGAGCTGAGCCAGACGGACTTCCCGTCACAGGCCAAGGCTTGTGGTTCCGGCGCGGGGGCGGGAACCCGCCGCAACTCTTGGATCCTAGGGAGCATCTCTCTCCTTCAAAAAAGATGAGAACCCGTCCGGGGTTGCAAAGCGTCCGACCATGCTCGAAGACGAATTCGGAGATATCTTGCGCAAGGCGTCGCGCGGTCGCAATCGCGATGCGGATTCGCTGGCCCGAGCGACAGGGATCTCACCCGCGCTCATCTTGGAGTGGATGAGCGGCAAGGGCGCGGCTACCGAAGACCAAGCCCGCGCGCTTGCCAAAGAGCTCGGCCTCGACCCCGACAAGTTCGCCGACGCCGCCGCCGCTCGCTGGCACCCGGCCGTTTCCCTCCCGCCGCATGTACGCCACCACCCGCACGATCCGCACCCGTCCAACGGTTACATCTTCTTCCTGGAAGACGGCAAAACGGCCGCATTGGTCGATCCGGCCGGGATCCCTGAGAACCTGATGAAATACATCAACGAGGGCCCCTTCGCGTTGCAGTACATTTTGATCACCCACAAACACGCCGATCACTGTGACGCGACGGCCGATGTGCACAAGGCGTTTCCGCAAGCGCGGATCGTGATGCACAAAGCGGACGTGTCGGCGATCGGACCGCTCGCCTCCACGGCGCTTGCGGTCAAGGACGGCGAAGAGCTCCCGTTCGGCGACACGGCGGCGATTCGGATGCTGCATACTCCCGGACATACCGACGGATCATCGTGCTTTTTGTTCAAGTCGACGGTCTTCACCGGCGACACGCTCTTTGCAGGGAGCGTCGGGGGGGTCTTCGATAAGCGGTCCACTTACCAAGATCTGCTCGCGAGCGTGAACACGAAGCTTTTTACGCTGCCGGACGACACCGTCGTCATGCCGGGGCACGGACCGCCGTCGACGATCGCCGAAGAGAAGCGGCACAATCCCTTTTTCTAGCCGGGCTTCTCCCGCTTTGCGGCCGATCGGGGCAAGCGCAGATGCGGATTTTCGTCGGCCCGGGGCGAATCCAACCCCCCAAGCCCCGGGGGAACGAGCTTGAAACTAACGCGGTCGCGTGTGTTGGTCGTCGTCCTGAGCGTCATCGCGCTGGCCATCTACATGCCTGCGGCGACGGAGGGAGGCGCGGAGCGCGGGTCGTTCGGTCTCTTGATTTTGCGCGGCGAGACGCTCGTCCGCAGCGTCGAGCCGGATTCGGCCGGGGCCCAGGCCGGGATCGTCCCCGGCGATCATATCGACGTCGCCGCACTGGGGATCAGCGGCCATTTACGGCTCGTCTATCCTCGTCCCGGCCAACACCTTACCGTGATCGTCCGGCACGGCGACTTGACGCGCACCGTCTCGCTCACCGCACATATCGAGGAGAAGCCCGAGGTACTGCGCTGGCTGATCTTCCTCGAGTTCCTCTCGGTCGCCGCATTCGTCTGCGTCGGTGCGACGCTGGTCTTCCTGCGGCCGGCCCCGATGACGTGGTGGCTGTGGCTCTTCTGCATCGGGATCGCGCCGGTCAACGAACTCCTGGACTACTACTCGTTCTTGCCGGACGACGTCCTCGGGCCGGCCTGGCTCGTCGGACGAACGCTCTTGGGCGGTTTCAGCGTCTTCCCGCTTTTGCCGTTCGTGCTCCGCTTCCCGCACGACCGGATCACGGGCTGGCGCGCCCGGGCCCGCGGCCCGGCGATCGCGCTCGTCATCTGCTTTTTCGTTTACTACGTCGTCATCGCGTGGCGTGGCCTGACCCAAGGGCTCGACAACTATACCCGGCTCAACGGCGCCCCGGCCCTGGTCATGTACGCGATCGCAGCCGCGCTCCTCATCGCGACTTATCTCCATGCGCACGGGAACGACCGCCAGCGCCTCAAGTGGGCCGTCACCGGGATGATCGTCGCCTTCGCCGCGCAGATCCTCGAGTACGTTCCGGGTCCGATCTACCTCGCGCCGTTTGCGGAAGCGGCGTCGGTCGTCATGCCGATCACCGTCGCGTACGCCGTGTTACGCCATCGGCTGGTCGACGTCGAATTCGTCGTCAATCGCGCCATCATCTACACCGTGCTCACGGCGCTCCTGCTCACATTCGTCAGCCTCCTCGATTGGTTGACGTCGCGCCTCATCTCGGACTATCACCTGGCCCTGTATCTCGAGGCGGCGGCGACGATCGGAGTCGGCTTCTTGCTGAACCGCCTGCACGAGGCCCTCGAGCGGTTGACCGACCGCGTGTTCTTCAGAAGCCGCCATATCGCCGAGCGGCAGCTCGATCGAATCGCGCGCTCGCTGATCTTTGCGACGCGTCTGGAGAACATCGAGGAAGCCCTCGTCGACGAGCCCGCTCGGTGGCTCGATCTCGCCTCCGCCGCCATATTTCGGCACGACGACGAGCGTCGCGTCTTCGTGCGTGGGCGAAGCATCGGGTGGGCGGAGGAGAATCTCAAAGAATTCCCCGACGACGCCCCGATCGCGCGCTATCTGCAAGCCGAACGGACGGCCCTTACCGCGACCTCCGCCGCTTGGAACGCCGACGACCTCCCGGTCGGAGCCGCTGCCCCGGCCCTTTACGTCCCGATCATATGCCGCAATACGTTGCACGCGATCGCGATCTACGGCGCGCACGCCAATTCGTCGCTGCCCGATCCGGGAGAGATCGCTATGATTGCGCAACTCGCGCCCAACGCCGGCCTTGCGTTCGATCACGTCGCATTCGAGGAGATGAGCAGGCGGCTCAACGAGGTCACCGCTCGCCTCCCGCAGATCACCCCGTATCCGACCGTCGGCGCCTCGGGGACGGTCCCCTCTCCCTCAGGGAATGCGTAAGGCCGCCGATGCTTGCAGCGCGCTACTGCTTCGGCTCGGTCAAGGCGTTCTTCACCGGAAGCTGCGAAAACAGGAATTGCAGGGACGGCAGCCCGTGGTGCGCGCGGATCCGCTCGAATGAGATGCTCGCCTCGTCGAACTTCTGTGCGCCGTAACGCAACGGTCCCTCGGCCTTCTCCGTATCGATGTATTGCGCGCCGTCGATCGTTTGAAACGTCGTCGTCCAGTTTACGCGCGTCGCGGGGCCGTCGGTGAAATTCCCTTCCGTAACCGCTTTCAAGGTCCGATAGGTCGCGGCCTCGATCCAGAGCTCACGCAGTCGATACCGTCCCGGATCACGCAGGGGGCGCAACGCCAAATGATAAGCGAGGCCCTGCGGTAGACGCTCCTCACCCAGGTAGCTCACCGCGTACGTCCGCGCACGGGCGATCACACTTCCGATGATTTCCGGCTCGTTGCCTGCGGACGGCGAAGGCTCGGGAGTAGCGGGGACGCTTGTATCGCGCGACCGGGCGAGGCCGAACGAATACGTCGGGGCCAGGAGCGGGACGCCGAGGTAATCGAGTGACGCCTCCGGGTTGACCGGGATCGAGAACGCCTTTTGTCCTCTCGCTTCGCGCGTGATCCGGATGGTGATCCCATGCGGATCCTCGGGATGGGCGAGCTGTTCGATGCTCGTCGCTACGACGTGGAGATCGTTCGTCGTCGGCGCGTACTCCGCCGCGTAATGGCGGACCCCCTCGACTCCGTTCTGAACGACGCGAACCGTGACGACGTAGTCGATGCGAGTCGGATAGACCTGGGTATCCCACACCCTCCGTGCTTCGGCGAAAATTCGCTCGGGATCGGGGTGAGGCGCATCTTGCGCGGACGAGACGCCGATCGCCGCCGCGCACGTCGCCGCGAGCACGCATACCGCTTGACCTAGTTTTCGCATCTCGCCCTTCAACGCTCGACCGTCTCCGACACCTCGCAGCTCTTCCCGACGGGGAAAACGATACGTCGATCTCAGCGCCTCGCACCTATGACCGGGCGCGAGACGAAAAAGGAAAACAATGCTCGGTTGGCGAGCGAGAGGACGGTCTCCGGCTTGCGGCATAGGTAGCCGCCGATCTCGATGGGCGGCGAGAGGCTACGATAGACGAGGTCTGCATCCTCCGAGGCTCCGCGGACCATCGTAGTGACCATCCCGGAATTGCGGACGGCCGCCTTGAGGACGTCGATGTGTGAGCATTCGAGGCGAATGTTCGCCCGGATGTTCCCCGAAGAAAACGCGCGCTCGAGAACGCGACGCTGCCAGAATCCCTGTGAAGGGACAGCGAGCGGATAGCGCGCCAGCGTGCGCAGATCGATCGTCTCGTACCTGAGCAGCGGATGCCCGCGTGCGGCCACGACGCCGAGCTCGTCGACCAAGACGCAATGCGACTCGAAGCCCGGGTCGATCTCGTTCTCGGAAAGGATCGCAAGGTCGATGTGTCCCTCGACCAGCATCTTCTTGAGCGTCGCCGCTCCCGCGTCGACCAGATCCATCCGCAATCCCGGGTAATGGTCGAGGAACTCGACGATGCGCGCGGCGAGCGCCGCGCTGAAGAACTGCGGCGGGATCCCGATCTTCGTCGATCCGGTCTTCAAGCCTCGGACGGAGTCGAGGTCGGCGCGGGCATGCTGCACCGAGCTGAGGATACTGCGCGCGTGGGCGAAGAGCACCTCGCCTTCGGCGGTCAGCTCGACCCCGCTCTTCTCGCGCCGCAAGAGCACCATCCCGACGCCCTCCTCGAGCTTGCGAACCGCCATACTGATCGCCGGTTGCGCCAAATGCAACTCCTCCGCGGCACGCGTAAAGCTCCCGCACTCGACGACCCGCAAAAAATAATAGAGCTGCCTCAGATCGAGCGGGGGCACCGCAGCCGAAGGGATATCAGCGATTTTGATGGGTCGCATAACGACTATATATTTTACTTCTAACGTCGTCCTTTGCTAACCTGGAGCGGCGATGCAGTTACGGACAGCGGTTTTCCTGGCGGCGGCGCTTTTGTGCGCGTCGATTGCGGCCGTGCCCCCGGCCGCCCTCGGCGCCTCGCCGTACGAGATCGACGTCATCGTCTCCCTCACCGGGAGCGCGGCCCTCTCCGGATCGCAAGAGGCGCAATCGCTTGCGGTCCTCGAAAACGTCGTCAACACCTCGGGGGGAATCGCGGGCAGGCCGATCAAGTTCGTCGTCGCCGACGACCAGTCGAGCCCGCAGGTCGCGGTCCAAATCGCGACGAGCGTGATCGCGAAGAAGGTCGTCGTCCTGCTCGGCGCATCGTTGACGACGACGTGCAATGCGATCGCGCCGTTGCTCGTCAAGACCGGCCCGGTCCAATACTGCTTCGCGCCGGGCATGAATCCACCGACCGGCGGCTATGCTTTCACCGCGAGCGTCGGCGCGCGCGACCTGGTCGCGCTCGCGTGCCGTTACTTCCGCGAACGCGGCTGGCTGCGGCTCGGGATGCTGATGGCCACGGACGCAACCGGGCAGGAACTCGACCGACAATTTGCCGCCGTCCTCGCCCGTCCGGAAAATCAGGCCCTTCACGTCGTCGCCCACGAGCACTTCAACGTCAATGATATCAGCGCAACCGCGCAGCTCGCCCGAATCAAGGCACAAGCGCCGCAAGTCCTCGTCGTCTGGGCGATCGGGACGCCGTTCGGGACGGCGCTTCACGGGATGCGGGACGTCGGTCTCGACGTCCCGGTCCTCGCCTCGGCCGGCGACATGACGTACGAACAGATGGAACAATATGCGGGCTTCCTGCCGAAAGCGATCTACTTTCCGGGGAGCGGCGCGGCGACGCTCGGCGGGCTCTCCGACGATCCGGCGGTGCGCCGAGCGCAACTGCGCTATTTCACGGCCCTGCAGGCGGCCCACATTCGTCCCAGCTACCCCAACGGTCTGTCGTGGGATCCGGCGATGATCGTCGTCGACGCGCTCCGACATTTGGGTCCCCAGGCAAGCCCGCGACGACTTCGCGACTACATCGCGAGTTTGCACGGCTGGGCCGGGATCGACGGCATATACGACTTCCGTACCGGCGATCAACGCGGTCTGGGTGAGAATGCAGCCCTCCTATATACCTGGGATCCGAGCAAAAAGGAATTCATCGCAGCGACAAAACAAGGCGGTAGGCCCAGAGATGATACGCAGCACCGATAGAATCTTGACGACTCATACCGGGAGCCTTCCTCGTCCCGATGGTTTGCGCGAGCTCTTGATCGCGCGTGAAGAAGGCAAGCCGGTCGACGAAGCGGCGTTTCAAGCCGCCGTCGCCGACGGCGTTCGCGAGGTCGTCGAGCGCCAATTGCGGACGGGGATCGACCTCGTCAACGACGGGGAGCTCAGCAAATTTTCGTACTCGATGTATGCGAAGGAGCGACTCACCGGCCTTCAGGGCGTCGGCGGGCTGCGCCGCCAGTCGCGGGACGTCGAAGAGTTTCCGAGCTTCGCGCAACGCTCGCAGCCTCGTTGGCGCGTTACGACGTGTGACGGTCCGGTGACGGTGAAGAACACCGAGCCGCTCATGACCGACTTGCGGAATTTCGCCCGGGCGCTCGACGGAAAAACCCCGGTCGGGACGTTCTTGACGGCCGCTTCGCCCGGCGTCATCGCTTCCTTCATTCACAATAGATATTATCCGACGCATGAGGCTTACGTCCGTGCGCTCGGGGCGGCGATGAAGCCCGAATACGAAGCGATCATCGCGGCCGGCTTCGATTTGCAGATCGACTGCCCCGACCTCGCGTCTGCCCGGAACAACACCTACCGCGACGACACCGAAGAGGAATGGCGTCGCAAACAGGCCCTCGCGGTCGACGTACTCAACGAGATCACGGCCGATATCCCGCCCGAGCGGATGCGGATGCACCTGTGTTGGGGGAACTTCGAGGGACCGCACCACCGCGACGTCCCGCTCGCCGACGTCCTGCCGGTCGCGCTGCGCGCACGCCCTCACGCGATCTCGTTCGAAGGGGCGAATCCCCGGCACGAACACGAGTGGATCGTCTTCAAAGAGATCAAATTGCCCGACGACAAGGTGATCATCCCCGGCGTGATCGACAGTACGACGAACTTCATCGAGCACCCGGAACTGGTCGCCCAACGGATCGAACGCTACGCCGGCCTCGTGGGGCGCGAACGCGTCATCGCCGGCGTCGACTGCGGCTTCGCCACCAGCGCGACGGCGAATACCGTCGACGCCGAGATCGCCTGGGCGAAACTGGGGGCGCTGGTCGAGGGAGCGGCGATCGCATCGGCCCGCCTTTGGAAGACGTGATCGGTGCGGGCGGAGCGGTCAGTCCGGATAGTCGATACCGTACTCGGCGCGCGCCGCTTCGACGCTGACATAACCGTCGAGTACGTCGTCGATCACCTTCCGCCTCGGCCGCCGCTTGGGATCGCCCAACCCACCGCCGCCCGCGACCTCGAGCCAAACGACGTCGCCGCGCTTGAGCCGCACTCCGCTGAAACGATTGGGGAGCGAGCGCTCATGCGGCGTCCCGGGGTTGAGGATACAGCGCCCCAAACGGCCGGGCTTACCGCCGTCGACGCCGGGCGCGGGCCAGCGGTGCAGCCCGCCGCGCAAGGTGAGTTGTGCGTCGTCGGTGAGGATCTCGTAGACGCGACGATGGGCAAGACCGCCGCGAAACTCCCCGGGGCCGCCGCAGTCGGGGATCAGCTCGAAGCGTAGCACTCGCGTCGGAAACTCCGTCTCTATTACCTCGACCGGCGCAACGCGGGCGTTGGCTTGCAGGACGCCGACGCCCGAGAGGCCGTCGAAGCCGACGACGCCGCCGTACGCGGCACCGCTGAGCTCGTACTGGACGAACGCTGTTCCGTCCGGCCGCGTGCCGGCGATCGTCGTCCCGCCCGAAAGACCGCACCATGCATGGCGGCGGCTCGGGACGAACCCGCTCAACGCCTGCAGCACGGCTTGGGTCACGGCATTCGCCGTCGGCATATAGGCCGAGACCGGCGCGGGAAACTCCGGATCCAGGGCTGAGCCGCGCCGGAACGTCGTTTCGACGACCCGCGCCAGGCCGCCGTCGTTCGGCAGGGTCGTATCGATCATCGCGATGAGGCCGTAGTAGCAACAGGCACGCGCGACCGGCGGTCGGATGTTCAGCGGGCTCGGTACCTGATCGTCGGTTTGCGAAAAGTCGAACGTCAGCCGCTCACCGCGCTTCTCGATCCGGACGTGAAAACGCAGGCGTCGTTCCGTGTCCGGATCGATCTCGATGAACGACTCGGCTTCGTGGACGGCGTCGGGCCAGCTTGCGATCGCGGCGCGTGCCCGCCGCTCGGTCACCTCGTGCTTCCGTCGGAAGCATTCGATGATCGTCTCGCAACCGTACTTTCCGATCAGCTCGCCTATACGCCGTTCCCCCAAACGCCCACACCCGATTTGGCCGCGCAAGTCGCCGAGGACGAGCTCCGGCGTCCGACTATTGGCCTGCAAGATCGCTTCGACAGCGCGCTTGATCTCGCCGCGTCGCATGAAGCGAATCGGCGGATATTGGATCCCTTCTTGGAAGAGCTCCCGCGCGTTCGCATTGCTCGTCCCCGGGACGACGCCGCCGAGATCGCTCTTGTGGGCGATGCTCCCGCAAAATGCGACGATCCTACCTTGATGGAACACCGGGACGACGACCGCCATATCCATCGAATGGAGGAGTCCCGCCTCATACGGGTGGTTGGCGATGAAGACGTCGCCCGGAGAGATATCCTCACCGAAACGACGCCGGATCGCGCGAACGACCTCGGGCAGTACGCCGATATGCAGCGGATAGACGACGTGCTCGCCGACGACTTCTCCGTGCTCGTCGAGGATGAGGCAACTCGCGTCTTGCGATTCGCGGACGATCGTCGAGTAGCCGGTCCGAAAGATGCCGTCTTGCATCTCCCGCACGATCCCCGAGAGGCGGCTCAGAACGACCTGAAACGTAACCGGATCGAGGGTTTGCTGCAGCGTGCGACCTCCGGCAAAAAGCCGAGACTACCTCTTGAGCGGGATGCCGCCGGGACGGCTTACGCCGACCCACGTGCCCTTTGCTGCATCCCAGCGGATGACGATGACGTTGCGGTCGTCGAGCCCGCGTTGCGGGAGCGCTTTGAAATCGTATATCCCGTCGGCGCCTGCCCAATGGGACAGGCCGTCGATGTAGTCGCGTATCTGCGCCGCGGACGCCGCCGGTCCGAGCTTGCGCAACGCGGTAACGACGAGCATCGCCGGATCCCACATCGAGGCTTCTCCGTAATCGGGCTTGATCCCGATCGCCGCGAGACTCGAGAGATACGTCTGGACCGCCGACTTCACGCCGGCGTCGCTCACCGACTCGGGCGCGAATTGCGGGAGTCCGGCGAAGTAGAGCTCCTTCGGCAGAATCTGCCCGTATTGTTTCATCTGCACATAGGTGAGATTTCCGGCGGTCGTCAGCGTCGGTAGATCGAGTCCGGCTTCTTGCTCACCGCGGAACAGCGTCGCCGCCGGCGTCCCGGAGCTCCATGCGATCAGCGCGTCGGGGTTTGCCGCCCGAATGCGTGCCATTTGCGCGGCGACGCTGACATCGGTCGTGTTGAAATGCTCCCGCGCGACGACCCTGATCGCCTTGTTCTCGGGACGCGCAAACGCCTCGTCGAGCGATCGTTCGGCGTCCTGTCCGGTCGCATCGGTCGATGTGATCATCGCGATCTTCGTCCAACCACGCTCGCGGAGATAACGGACGTCGGCGACGATCATGTCCTTCGTCCACATCGCCGAAGTGAACATATAGCTCCCCGGCGGAGGATGGACGCCGTTCGACATGCAGTAGGCCACGGGGCCGTCCTTCAGGATCGGCAGCATCGCGCCGCAGATGGCGACGAGCGACGAACCCAGGACGACATTGACCTTGTCGGCGATCAACTGGTTGAGGAGCTGCACGGCGACTTGCGGCGACGATGTATCGTCCTGAACGACGAACCGCACGGGCCGTCCGCGGATCCCGCCTTGTTTGTCGACCACCGCCTCGACGGCACGCAGCGCTGCGGCCTCGCCTTGTCCTAAGAAACTCGCTTGGCCCGTCAGCGGCAAAATCGCATGGATCTCGATCGGCGCCTCAGCCGCTCGAGCTCGCGGCACGGCCGTCGCCGGAAGGAGCAGCGCGCTGAGCACGACGAGAACACGAAGCCCGGCTGTCATAGGCAAGTCCTTCCTGCGAGCGTGAGGAGAGTCGAATGATGAGACGCAGCACGAACAAGATACTGACGACGCATGTCGGTAGCCTTCCGTTGCCCGAAGGGATCGAGACCGACGTCGCCCGGGACGAGCCGCGCCTGCGCGCCGCGGTCGAAGAGGTCGTTCGCAAGCAGCGTGAGATCGGCCTCGACGTCATCAACGAGGGCGAGTACACGAAAGGCGGAGATTGGCTTGCCTACATGGACGACCGCTTCGGCGGCTTCGAGGCGCGTCCGCCGCTCGGCGGGAAGCCGTTGATCGCACAAGGACGAGACCGAGAAGAGTTCGCCGCTTTTTATCGCTACGCAAGCGAGCGGGGGACCCTCTTCTACCAATCGACGCAAATGCGCCACTCGCGTCCTCACTGGGTTTGCGTCGCGCCGATAACATACACGGGTCAAGCGGCTCTCGAACGGGAGATCGCGATCCTCACGAGCTTCGTCGATCCGAGCGATGCGTTCCTGACCTCGACGGCCCCGGCGAGTCTCGAAGTGTACCGCCGCAACGAATACTACAAGAGCGACGAAGAATACGTCTTCGCGCTCGCCGAGGCGCTACGCACCGAGTACGAGGCGATCGCGAACGCCGGCGTAACCCTACAGATCGACGACGCATGGCTCGCCGCCCTCTGGGACCGGATCGGGATCACGATGGGGCTCGACGGCTACCGAAAGTACTGCGAATTGCGGATCGACGCACTCAACCATGCGTTGCGGAACATCCCGGAGGAGCGGATTCGCTACCACCTCTGCTGGGGAAGCTGGCATGGACCCCACGCGTTCGATCTCGAGATGATCCATATCGTCGACCTCATGCTGAAGGTCAAAGCAGGGGCCTATCTCTTCGAAGCGGCGAACGCGCGGCACGAGCACGAATACGTCGTCTGGGAACGAGTGAAGTTGCCGGACGGAAAGATCATCATCCCGGGGGTCGTCACCCATTCCACCGACGTCGTCGAGCATCCGCAGCTCGTCGCGCAACGGATCGAGCGGTTCGTTCAGCGCGTCGGCCGGGAGCGCGTCGTCGCAGGGGCCGACTGCGGCTTCGGAGGGCGTACGCATCCCCAAATCGCCTGGGCGAAGCTGCGCGCGCTCGTCGCGGGGGCGCAGCTCGCCTCGAGTGCACTCGTATGAGAAAGGAACCTCATGGGGCGAGCCGGCTCAACAGCTCCTGCGCGGGGAAACGCGCTTTGATCACGCCGTACTTCGCCGCCGCGTCGATGACCGGCTGGATCATCGCCGGGCTCAACGTCGTCCCGAACGCGACCGGCGTCGCAGCCGCCATCTCTTCCGGGCTCTTCTTCAAATTCGTCGCGATGATTTCCATCGCTTCCCGCTGATGATCGTCCGACCAGCGGGCCGCCTCACGCATGACGGCGACGAATTTCCGCGCCAGCGCCGGGTGCTTGGCGACCCACTCGCTCGACGTAAACCAGGTACCGGCTGCAAAATTGCGCGACAACGAGGTAAAGGTGTCGGCGACGACCCGAAACGGATCACCCGGCTTGCCCAGTCCGGGATCGACCCCGTAGTTGAACATCGCTGCGTCGATCCGCCCGGCCCTCAGCGCCGCCGGCATCTCCGGCAGCGACATCTCGATGAATCGGGTCGCGCTCGAGTCGCCGCCGGTCTGATCGATCCAGGCCCGCGCCGCGATATGAACGAGCCCGTTGAGGCCGCCGACCGCGACGGTCTTCCCTGCAAAATCCCTCCCGGATTTGAGCGGCGAGCTCTTGAGGACGACGAGCTGGCCGACCGTGGGCGCGTCGGCTCGGTAGATGTTCGCCGCCGTCAAGATGACGAACGGCAGCCCTTTGTCATGCGTGATGACGATCGAAAGCGGGTTCGAATACCCGATGTCGAGCGAGCCCGAGACGATCGCCGCTCCGATCGCCGAACCGTTGATAATCGGCGAAAGTTCGACGGAGAGACCGGCACGCGCGAACATCCCTTGGTCTTTGGCGATGAAGAGTTGGCCGCCGATGTCGGTCGGGACGTATCCGATGCGCAGCGTCGCGACGCTCTGCGCCCCGCTCCGCAGCGGGACCAGGACGAGAGCGGCGATCAGCGCGGCGACGAAACGAACCATGCTACACCTCGTATGCGATCGGCGATCTCGCCCGGGTCGGAAGGAAGCGTCTCCGAACGCCAGGCGACGTGTCCGTCCGGGCGCACCAGAACGAGCCGACGTTCGTACAGCGCGGCGACCTCCGCTCGATCGATCGTGATCGTTTGAAAGGGGACGCCGCGCCGCGCAAACGCCTCTACGAACGGCTCGCACCCCGGCGCGCCGGGGAAGCGGAGGAGGACGAACCGATCCCCGAAGAGATCGAGCGTCGAGCGGCCGTCCTCGAGCCAGGCATGAGGCGCGCGCGATCCCGGGCGGGTCGTCGGATGATACTCCGAGATCGTATCGGGAACGGGCTCCGACCCGTCATCGACGACGATGGGGGAGTGATCATAGCGGTAGCCGAGCGCGATCCCGTCGGTCACGTAAATGCGCGATTGCTCCGCTTTGACCCGCTCGCCGAATGCTCTGCGGGCGCTCTCGCCCGCCGGCGTATCGTCGCAGATCTCCGGCGGCGGCTTGCTGTCGCGCGACGAACGGTAGTTCTCCGTCGCCTGCCGGACGTTCCGTTCCGCGATCGGCCGGCGCTCGAGGTCGTACGTATCGAGCAGTCTGGGCGGCGCCCATCCCTGCAAGACCGCCGAGAGCTTCCAGCCGAGATCGACGACGTCACCCATCCCGGTGTTGAGCCCGAAACCGCCGGAAGGCGAGTTCACATGGGCCGCGTCGCCGGCCAAAAATACGCGACCTTCACGGTAGCGTTCGGCGACGAGGTCGCGCGTCACCCACCGCCGGACCGAGAGCAGCTCGTACGGGATCGGCTTCCCGGCCATCCGGCGTACCATTGCGTCGACGTCGAGCTCGCGGCTGCGATCGAAGTACTCCTTGCCACGCAATCCGAAGCGCCACAGCTCCCGGCCGTCGAGCGCGATGAGCGTCCGGCGGACGCCGGCCGCATCGACGAAGCTGTGCAGCGCGGCCTTCCCTTTGTCATGATACTCCCACAGCCGCGGAATGCGCAGGAAGATGCTGACGTTGTAGTCGAGCGTGGGATCGCCGTTCATCGCGATTCCGAGCGTCTCGCGAATCTCGCTCCGCGCGCCCGTACAATCGACCAAATAGTCGGCGGCGATCGTCTCTCGCCGCTCCCGACCGCGATCCCACAGCGTCGCAACGACTCCGCTTTCGCTTTGCTCGAACGACTCGAGGCGACAACGATAGCGAACCGTCACCGATGGAAAGCGTTCGGCCTGCCGGCGCAAGATCGGATCGAGCCAGATCTGGTTGCAGCGCTGGGGACGCTCGGGACTGTATTTACTCGACTTCCCCATCCCGTGATGAGGCCGCTCGATGCGCGCGATGAGATGTCCGGTCAAGCTCGTCAGATAGAGAACCGTGTGCGGAAAATCTTGCGGCATCCCGGCCTCGCGGACGGCGTCGGCAAGGCCCCAACGCCGCAAAAACTCCATCGTCCGTGCGTTGAGTGCGGTCGCGCGGGGATGGAAGATCGTCCCGTCTTCTTGCTCGACGAGCGTGCACCTGATCCCGCGCCGACCGAGATCGACCGCGAGCGCAAGTCCGATGGGGCCGCCGCCGGCGATCAGCACCGTCGTCGCCTGCATCGCTATTCCGCTATACCGGCGTGAAAGGGTCGGAAGTGCGAGCCCCGGCGGCGACGCCTTTCGGGACGACGGACTCGATCCGCGCGCACTGCTCGGGCGTCAACGCGATCTCGGCTGCGCGAACGTTCTCTTCCAAATGCGCACGGCGCTTCGTTCCGCTGAGTGGGATGACGTCGTCGCCTCGCGTCAAGAGCCACGCGAGCGCGAGCTGTGCCGGCGTCAGCCCGAGCTCACGCGCGAGCGAGCCGAACCGCTCGACGGTTTGGAGATTCTTCGAGAAATTCTCGCCGAGAAACCGCGGTGCCCGCTTGCGAACGTCGTCGCCCTCGAAGCTGTTCACCCGGATGGTCGCGCTTAAGAGACCGCGGCCGATCGCGGCGAACGGAACGAGGGTAATTCCAAGCTCACGGATCGTCGCGAGGACGCCGTTGTCCTCGATGTCGCGCGTGAAGAGCGAATACTCGCTCTGCAGCGCCGCTATCGGGTGGACCCTGACCGCACGCCGGATGTTCTCCGGGCTCGCCTCGGAGAGCCCCAGGTAGCGCACCTTACCGGCCCGGACGAGCTCCGCCATCGCGCCGACGGTTTCTTCGATCGGGACCGCGGGATCGACGCGATGCAGATAATAAAGGTCGATCACATCGACGCCGAGCCGCCGCAGCGATCCCTCGCACGCCGTCCGCACGTAATCCGGGCGCCCGCAGAGACCGCGCCCGCCCGCGGCATCGAAGGTGCGACCGAACTTGCTCGCCAGGACGATCCGGTCGCGACGCCCGCGGATCGCGCGTCCGACCAGCTCCTCGTTGTGACCCTGACCGTAGGAATCCGCCGTATCGATCAGCGTTACGCCGAGCTCGATCGCGCGTTGAATCGTCGCGATCGATTCCGCGTCGTCGGCCGGTCCATAGGAGCCGGACATACCCCAGCAGCCCAGACCGATCGCCGAAACCCCAATCCCGTCCTTCCCGAGTCGCCGCTCGATCATGTCCTCCGTGCCTTTGCGATGATATCACATACTCATTGCGGTAAGCCTCGCGGATGCTCCTCGGTCGATCGCGAATCTCCGCGCCTCGCCGATGCGGTCGAGCGCCCGGGGATCTTACGAGCGCCGGACGATCAGACCGGGAGCGCGCTCGTCTTCCCCTCGGGAAGCTGCTGATCGAAAACGGTGAGCAGGATCGCCGTCTCGGCGTAGTTCCCGATCAGCGCGACGAAGTTCAACAGCGCTCCTTGCCCGAAGAGGCGAAGCGCCGTCGCGAAGGTCTCGGAGCGGACGCGATGCTCACCGATCGCCTCGCGAACGAGCCGGATCAACGCCGCTTCCTTCTCGCCCAATCCATCAAGCGGTCTGCGCAGGCGAATCGTCTCGATGATCTCGGGCTCGACGCCCTCCTTCAGCGCCACCGGCTCGTGCGCACACCACTCGAAGTGCTGGTCGAACTCGCGCGCGGTCGCCAAGATCGCGATCTCGACGAGCCGGCGGTCGAGGCCGGCGTCGAAACGCAAGTAGCGATTGAGCGGCTCCGTGAGCCTGCTCAAGGTCGGATTGTGCAACCGAATCCCCCCGGGACCTCGCAGCCCGACAAGCGATCGTGGATCGTTGAGGCGCGAATCGAAGAGCTCCTTCCCGGCATCGTCGAGCTCCTCGCGGCGCACCATCGGGATCCGGCAACGCGAATCTTCGTAAACGTCCGGCGGTAACGAGCTCACTGGAGTACCTTTCTTTACGCGAGCAGGTGATCCGTCCTTTCGGCTACCGCCCGTGCGTGAGCGCGAGCGAGATCTCCGGGAAGAACGTGATGATGAGGAGTCCGGCGAGATTGATGATCAAAAACGGGATGATCCCGCGATAGAGGAGGCCGAGCGGCGTCCCGAAGAGGGAATGCGAACCGAAGAGGTTGAGGCCGAACGGCGGCATGTACATCCCGACGCTCAAGTTCACCGCGATGATGATCCCGAAGTGGATCGGACTCACACCGACCGCTTCGACGACCGGTAAGAAGAGCGGTGTCATGATGAGGATCGCCGGAGCCGGTTCGAGGAAGCTCCCGACGACCAAGAACACGAGGTTGAACAGAAGCAGCGTCCCGACCGGGCCGAGGTGATAGCCCCCGATTGCGGCGACGAGCCGCTGCGGGATGCCGCTCGTCGTTAGGAACCACGAATAGACTCCGGCGGCGGTGAGGATGATGAGGATCTGGCTATTGATCTGCGCCGAGCTCGCCGTGATGTCCCAGAGTTCCGCCCAGGTGATGTCGCGGTAGATGAACTTCGAAACGACGAAGGCGTAGACGACCGCAACGCCGGCCGCCTCCGTCGGGGTGAAGACGCCGCCGTAGATTCCGCCGAAGAGGACGACCAGCGTCCCGAGCGCCCACGACGCGTCGCGCGTCGCCTTCCACACCGTCTTCCAATCCGTCCCGGTCGTGATCGGGACGTTCTTGGCGCGTGCATACGTGAGAACGTACGTCGCATCGATCAAGCCGATCAATAACGCCGGCAAGATGCCGGCGAGGAACAAGACGGTGACGGCTTGTTGCGCAACGACCCCGTAGATGATGAGTGGGATCGAGGGCGGGATGATCACCGCGATCGCTCCCGAGGCGCTGATCAGGCTCGTCGCAAAGCGCTCGCCGTATCCACCTTCTCGTAGTGCCGGCAAGAGCAACCGTCCCACCGCCGCGACGGTCCCGAGCGCCGAACCCGACATCGCACCGAAGATCTCCGACGACGCGATCGTGGTCACCGCGAGTGACCCGCGGATCCCGCCGACGAGCGCCAAAACCCAAGCGATGATCCGCTTCGCGATACCGCCGCGCCCCATGATCTCCCCGGCCAAGATGAAGAACGGGATCGCGATGAGCGGAAAGGAGTCCAGGCTGCCGAACATCGTCGTCGGGACGACGCTCGGTTCGACGCCTTGGGCGAAGTACAGCGCAACCAACCCCGTTATGAGGAGGAGCAAATAAATCGGGAACCCGAGGATCAGCAAAACGACCGGGATGAGGATGTAGAGCCACCCGGCCATCCCGCTCATGCGTGACCTCCGCCGGACCCCTCGCCCTTCGCCGCCACCGGGTCGAGCAGACGTGCGACGACGACCAGGAGCATCAGGAAGCATCCTGCCGGGATCGTCGCCTGCGGGATCGCGAGGGGGACGTTCGCCGCTTGGCTGCGCTCATCGAACATGGCGAGGCGGACGACCACCGGGAGCGCGAGCTCGATGATAAGAGCCCCGGTCGCGATCGAGACGGCGGCGACGAGAAACTCGAGGGCTCGTCGGAAGCGTGCGGGGAGGGCTTGCACCGCGACGTCCATCCGGATATGCCGTCCCTCCCACATGACGCTGGAGAACCCCAGAAAGACGATCCCGACCATGAGGAAGACCATCACCTCCTCGGCGCCGACGATCGGTGCGTGGAGAACGTACCGCCCGAAGACGTTGGCGAGGTTGAGCAGCACCCCGGCGATCAGCAGAAGGCCGATGATCACCCGAACGCACTTCATAAGTGCGGCGATGAACCGAACATAAGCTGCACTCATACGGGTCTCCAGAGTCTACGACGACTTTCGTAAGATCAGGGCGGTCGCGGCGACGAGCAAAAAACAGATCCACAACCAGCGAAGCGTGCGATCGGAGAGACGGTGCGCGACGTGCGCGCCCCACACCACGGTCGTGCATCCGCCGAGGGCGAGTGCGATGCCGACGAGCCAGGCGACGTCGCGGGCGACCGTGTACGTGACGAGGCCGACCAAGGCGCCGGGGACGGCCAGAACCAGTGCTTGGCCCTGCGCCGCGACTTGGCTCAACCCGAAGAAGACCGACATCGCGGGGATCGTGAACATCGCGCCCCCGATCCCGAAGGCGCCGGCCATGAACCCGCTGATCGCCCCGACGACGCCGACGAAGACGAACGGGAGCGGTTCCGCGCGCGGGGCCAAAGCGCGCCCCGTGCGCCAAGCCATGAAGGCCGCGATAGCGATTACGAACGACGCGAACGCATAGCGGACGATCCGTTCCGGGAGCTCCGTCGCGAGGTGAGCCCCCAAATAGGAAAAAGGGATCGCGACCGTCGCCAAGTACGCACCCATCCGCCAGTCGATCTTCTGCTCGCGATTGTAGCGCCACAGGGCGACGACGACGTTCGAGACGACCATCAGCAGGGACGTCCCTTGCGCTTGCTGTTCGGACATCCCGAACGCGACGGCCAAGACGGGGATCGACACGATGGCGCCGCCGACGCCGAAGAGTCCGCCGAAAAAGCCGATCGCGCCTCCTAAGAGGAAGAACAGTGCAAACTGGACGACGGACGCGTGCACAGGTCGATCTTCGGACGGTGACGGAATTCTCTTGCCGTGGATCCCATCGTATTTCAAGTACTCCAGAGCCGGCTTTCGGGGATCGTGCAGGAGATGCAAGAGAGCGTCTTTCGGACCGGTTACTCGACGATCATCCGAGAGTCTCAAGACGCGAGCTGCATGCTGCTCGACGCCGCGGGCGAGGTCGTCGGGGAGCACGTCGTCCTGCCGTTGCACGTCTCGTGCTTGCCCGAGACCGTCCGCTCGATCCGGGCGACCTTCGGCGAGGACATCCATCCCGGCGACGTCTTCTTGACGAACCATCCCTACTACGGCGGGGTCCCGCACTCGATGGATATGGCGATCGTGACACCCGTCTTCCACGAGGGACGGCTGATCGCGTTTTGCGGGAGCATCGCTCACAAGAGCGATCTCGGCGGGGTGATCCCGGGGACGGGGTACGGTAGCGCTCGCGAGCTCTTTCAAGAAGGAATTCAGTATCCGCCGGTCCGGTACGCCACCCGAGGCGGAGTCGTCCGCGACGTCGAGGCGATCCTACGCGCGAACAGTCGAACGCCGGAATTGATCCTCGGCGATATCCGTGGTCAAATCGGCGCGGCGCGGCTCGGCGAACGGCGCCTCGCCGAGACGATCGATCGATACGGAATCGACGCGCTGCTCGAGGCGTTCGAGACCAAGCAACGCGTAACCGAGCGACGTATCCGCGAGGAGATCGCGCGCTGGCCCGAGGGCGGCTTCGAAGCGGAGTCGTACGTCGATACCGACGGGATCGTCTTGGACCGCCCCATTCGCTATCATGTTCGCGTCGAGAAACGCGGTGAACGGCTCGTGTTCGACTTCACCCGATCCGACGATCAAGCGCAGGGCCCCGTCAACATCCGTCCGCCGCTTGCACGCGGCTGCGTCTACTACGCGCTGATCGGGATGATCGACAAAGAGCTTCCCAACAACGGCGGGGTCGCGCGCGTCGTCGAGACCGTCTTCCGCAAAGGCTCGGTCCTCGATCCGTATTTCCCGGCGCCCTGCAACACGTACATGGCCTCGACGATCGCGATCACCGAAGCATGCATCGAAGCGCTCGGAGGGTTCATCCCAAGCAAACGACAGGCGCGCAACGGAGGGGTCGGCGGGACTTCGATCGCCGGGAGACGCCCCGACGGGACCCCGTTCGTTCAATACGAACTCGTCGGCTCCGCTTACGGAGCGAGCGCGCGAGCCGACGGTGCTTCGGGGATCGACGTCCTGCTCTCCAACGGGCGTACGGCCCCGATCGAGATCATCGAGAGCGAGTATCCGACGCGCGTCCGCCGCTTCGAATTGATCACCGATTCGGGCGGAGCCGGAGAATTTCGCGGTGGACTGGGGCCCCGACGCGAATACGAGATCCTGACCGACGACGCCCAGTGGACGTTGCGCGGCGGACGGCACAGGGTCCCGGCCGCCGGAGCCGACGGAGGGAAGCCTGGGCGCTTGGGGAGCGCACGCGTCAACCCTGGGAGCCCCCGGGAGCGAGAGCTTCCGAGCCGCTTCAGCGGCGTCCGGCTCAAGAGCGGCGATGTCGTCTCGATCGAGAAGGCCGGCGGGGGAGGGTTCGGCGACCCACGGCGCCGACCGTTCGAGAAGATCGTCGATGACGTCGTCGACGGGTATGTGAGCCGCGAGGCCGCGATCGAGGACTACGGGGTCGATCCCGATCGGCTCGATGCAGCGCTCGGCGGCGCATATAGAGGTGAGCCGTCCCCGACCTCATGATTCCCCGCCCCGCGCGGCGCGATCACGTTCGCAGCTTGAATCCGACGTGGACCAGCCTAAGCGCGAGCGCGAACGAAGCGGCGGTCAGCGCGACGACGACGCTGAGCGAGATCCACAGCGGGATGTCGGTCGTCCCCGTATAGGCGAAACGAAACGCGTCGATCATATGAAACATCGGATTGAAGAGCGACGCTTCGCGGACGATCGGGGGTAAGAATTGAATCGAGGTGAAGACCCCTCCGACGAAGACGAGCGGCGTGATGACGAAGGTCGTCAGACTCGCGACGTCGTCGAACTTGTTGGCCAGCAATCCGAAGACGACGCCGAGCGATGCGAAGAGTGCGGCGACGAGCGTCAGGATCGCGAAGTAGATCAGCCAGTTGTGCGGGAGTGTGTGGACGAAGATCGCTCCGAGGAGCGTAATGAGCGCCGCGACGACGAAAGCCCGTACGATCCCTGCGAGGACGTAGCCCAAGACGATCTCGAGCGACGACATCGGCGCGATCAGCAGCTCCTCGATATGGTGCTGGAAGCGTCCCTGAAAGACCGAGGCCGACGCCTCGCCGTACGCGCCGTCGATCACCTGGAGCATGATGAGGCCCGGGATGAGGAACTCGGCGTACGAGACGCCCTGCACGCTGCGGATGCGACTCCCCAAAGCCAAGCCGAACACGAAGACATAGAGCAGGGTCGTGATGATGGGCGGCCAGACGACCTGATTGAGGATCTTGTACGTCCGGACCATCTCACGGCGAAACAGGGTGTAGAGCGCTACGTAGTTGGCGAGACTCATCGCCGCGTGAGCTCCAAGAAGACGTCCTGCAGCGAGCTGCGCTTGTACTCCACGTCCTCGATCGTATAGCCGGCGCGCTCGATCTCCGTCAGGATGCTCGCAATCTCGTTCGGGAGGACACCCTGCAGGCGGACGGTCAGTTCGCTCGAGTCGAGTCTCGCCCGGCGCGCCGCGAGGCCCGGCGGGAGCGGGCCGAACGGGCGGTCGACCCTCACCGCGAGCGAGGTATCGTTCCGCCGCGCGACGAGCTTCGTCGTCGGCTCGAGCGCAACCAGCCGCCCTCCCTCGATGATCCCGATGTTGCGGCACAACGACTCGGCCTCTTCCAGATAGTGGGTCGTCAAGAAGATCGTCATCCCGTTCGCATTGAGTTTGCGCAGCAGCTCCCAGAGCTCGATTCGCAGCTCGACGTCGACTCCGGCCGTCGGTTCATCGAGGATCAAAAGCTTCGGCGCGTGGATCATCGCGCGCGCCAGCGTCAGCCGGCGCTTCATCCCGCCGGAGAGTCGCAGGTAGTCGACCTTCGCTTTCGAGCCCAAGTCGAACATCTCGAGCAGCTCGTCGGCGCGCCGTTGTACCGCACGGCGCGGCAAGCCGTAATATCCGGCCTCGTAGATGAGGATGTCTCGAATCGAGAGGTAGCGATCGAAATTGTACTCCTGCGGCGCGATCCCGACGAGCCGCCGCGCCTCGCGCCAGTCTCGGACGACGTCGTATCCGAACAGCTTGATCGTACCGGACGTGAACTTCGCCAAACCGACGATCGAGTTGATCGTCGTCGTCTTCCCGGCGCCGTTGGGGCCGAGGAACCCGAAAAAATCGCCCGCTTCGACCGTTAAAGAAACGTCGTCGACGGCGGTCAACGTGCCGTAGCGCTTAACCAGGTGAGAGATCTCGATTGCGGGTGGAGCGTTCACGACAACCGTACGAGCTACGGAATGACGGTGCCGAGCTCCTTGTACCGATGCCCCCGCAGGGTATCCAGCCGTTTCTCGAGGTGCGGGATCCCGCTTTTCTCCAGTTCGCGCGCCACTTCGTCGACGTCGAAGGAGACCCGCCGCAACTTCACTTCCCAACCGCCCGGACGCTCGGTGAGGATCGCATAGTTCGCCCGCGCGTCGCCGTCTTTCGGGAGTCCGGCCGATGCGACGTCGACGAGCAGCTTCCCCCGCCACATCCGAACGTAAGGGAGGTGAAGGTGGCCGAACGCGATCGCGCTCGCCTGTACGTCGCCGAACAACCGCTCCAGCTGCATATCGCTCGCGTCCGGCCAGACGTGTTCGGTGTCGTTGCACGGATTGGCATGACAGACCAGGAGCGCATTTGAAGGATCTCCGAACGAGACGGTCGCCGGCAACGAACGCAACCATTCGATCCCTTCGTCGCCGATGAGAGCGCGCTGGAACCGAATATCTTCGGCCGTTTCGTCGTCGTACTTCGACGGATCGTCGGCGATTTCGCGGTCGGTGTTCCCGCGGATGCAGTATGCGCCGAGCTCGCGCAATCGCTCGAGCACTTCAGGCGATCGCGGTCCGTCCATGCAGAAGTCGCCGGCGCCGACGATGAAGTCGGCCCCCCCTTGCTGCTCGAGATCGGACAGGCACGCATCCAGGCCGCGGATGTTCCCGTGAATATCGGAGACGATCGCGACCCGCACAAGCGCTCCTAGAGCCGCTTCAAGGGGGCCGCCAGCGAGAACGGTCCGATCCCCGCCTTCCCGAACTCCCACAGGTCGATCGCGTCGACCGCGATCCTCGCTTTTTTCATCGCACCGAGCGCCAACCGGAAGCGCAGGTTTGCGATCACGCTGCGTGGGGCCAGCGTCAGGACGCCGCAGGCGTATTCTTCGCCGCGCGAGACCTCGATGATCTGCGTCTCTTTCACCGCGGTCAAGTCGAGCTTGTGCGGCGCAGCGAGCGCGCAGTCGGAGTCGACGAACGAGAAGACGTTGCGCAGTCGTAAGACGTCGGGCGAAAGTGGAAGCTCGACGGCGCGGAAGCCGTTCCCCTGGATCAGCGCCTCGAACTGCCGCCGTCCCAGCTGGTTGCTGCGCTGTTGGCTCAAGGTAGGATTCCGAGGTACGCCGACGTACGCGACGTGCGGGCTCAAGACGACGTCGTTTGCATCGAGCAAACCGGGCGCTTCGATACGGCCGATGATCGGTATCCCCAGCTCGCGCAGGGCACGCTCGACGACCGGGACATACCGCCGTTGCTCGATCCTGCTCGGCCGCATCAGGATCGCGCCGCTCCCCACGACGACGACGCAGTCGCTCACACACGCCGCCGAGGGCACGTCGATCTCGGGCTCGAGGAGATGAACGCGGACGCCGTGCGCGGCGAGGCGATTCCGAAACACGCCGTACTGCTCGAGAGCGCGACCGGCGATCGGACTCGGCTCGCCGTATATCGGGACGAGGCGCTCGACCGCGACCGTCGGCGCGATCATCAGCACGCCGGCCAGCTTACCGACGTCGCTCTTTACGAAGGGGGCGGTATATCCCGCTGCGGTCGTCACCATCGCTCTTTCGATTATGGCCCCCCGGCCTCCGGTCCTCGATCAGCGTACGGCGACGAACGGCGCGAAGGTAGGCCGGCTGCTGAAAAAGTCGGACATGTCGCTGGCGAGGAGATCGCCGAGCGAGAGGGCGGGGAGCCCCAGCAGCTCCTCCGCCGTCTTCAGGATGCTGACCGTCGAGAGATGGCGCCGCCCCAGATAGGCGTGCTTCGCATACGGCGAGACGACGACCGCATAGATGCGGGATGGATCGAGATGATCCGCATTCCCTTGGGCGTCGTTGGGAAAAATGAAAATCGCCGTTTGGCGCCAGACGGGCGAATGTGAGACGGCCTCGACGATCATCCCCAGCGCCCGATCCCCGGCGGCGACCGCATCCGGCGTACCGGTGCGATCGCCCGGAAGCCAGACGTAGGCGAATGCAGGGGCGCGACCGGCGGCCGCGAGCGCTCCGAAGTCGCGCGCGAATTCCCGCGCACGCTCCTCGTCGCCGACCGCGGGATTCCAGCCCGGGAATTTCAAGTCGACGTGGTCGGCGAGGCTGCGCGGCGCCGGGACGTCGAGCAGGTATCGCCCGCGGTCGTAGCCGGCGACTTGCAGTAAGCCGCCGTAATCGCGATACGACATCCCATGGCGCGCCAGATTGTCGAAGATATAGCCGGCGCGCGGATAATCTTCGGGATCTTGACTCTCGTCCGCTACGGCAAGGCGTCCGGCCCGCACCAAGGTCATCCTTTGCGTGTACGTCGAGGCGATCCCGCCCGCGATGAACTGATATGCCGCCGCCGAGTCGTCCGCGTCGGCGAACATGTTCACCGCAAGACCATACCTCTTCGCAAGCGCGTGCAGATTCGGCGTCACGCTTTCGCCGAACTTCAAGAACGACGGATCGCCGACACCGTAGTCGCCGAGCATCGCGTCGTACGTCTTCTCCTCTTGGACGACGAAGATGACGTGCTTGATCACCTTGCTCGGCCCGTCGAGAAGCGTTTGAGGGACGATCGGATTATGCGGTGCCGGGACGTCCGAGCGCGTATCGGCCAGCGCCGCACGGGTCGATTCGACGAGGTTGACGTTCGCCAAATCGATCTTCTCGAGCGTCGACCAGACGATCCCGCGGTCTTGGCCGAAGCCCTTGGTGTTGAGGACGTAAAGCGTTTTGTCGTCGTTCGCGAGCGCGAGTGCCGACGGATACCAGCCCGTCGGGATGAGCCCCATGCGGTGGAGATGGAGCGGATCGTGCGCGTCGAGGACCGCGACCGCGTTGAGTCCGGCCATGGCGACGTAGAGCCGCCGCCCGTCGCGGCTGAGCGCCAATGCATCGGGCTGCGTCCCATACGGCCCGTGATCGAATAGACGCAGCTCGACCCCGCCGACGACATGCGGTCTCGCCCCAAGGGCGACGGTTGCGATCCGATCGACGCCCGCCATCGCGACGAAGGCGTAGGCGCCGTCCGGGGTCGGCGCGATCGCGGCGGGATGCGCACTCCCGACGTTGCGCAGCCCGTCCGGCGTTCGATCCATCGGGACCGCGGAGAGTCCGGGCGTGGGCTGCGCATCGAGCGAGAGAACCGAAAGGGACGATGCGTGCAGCAGGTCCGAGGGCGGGGTCGCAAACGGCGGCGCGTCGGTCGGCGCCGGCAGCCGCGCGTACCGCAGCAAGCCTTCGTTCGCTACGAGGAGCCGCCGGCCGGCGAGTGCGGCGGCGAGTGGGAAGAATCCGACGGGGATCGGCGGCCCGCTCAACGCGCGCGTAGGCACGTCGATCGTAACGACCGTATCTGCGACGTTGTTGACGACGTAGACCGATCGTCCGTCGGCGGAGGCGACGAGCGTCGAGGGGAACGAGCGGTGAAAATCGGCGAAATCCGCGTCGAGGGGGCCCGCGATCGCGACCGCCGGGACGCGATCGGGGACCAGTCGTCCGTCGCTCGTCAGATCGAAGATGCGGACCATTCCGTGCGGTCCGTCCGAAGCGAGGACGAGCGTCTGCGCCGGGTCGGCCGGATCGCGAAGGGCGACGACCCCGATGAAGAACGAAACACCGCTCGCGCGGTACTGCGAGACGGTGTGCATCGCGGCGGTATCGACGACGGCGAGCGACATCCCGCCGGCGACCCCGCCATCGAACGAGCTCAGCGACGACGATGCGCGTCCGTCGTCGTTGCTGATGACGGCATAGCGGCCGTCGGGCGACAGCGCCATCCCCAGTGCATTCGAGCCGACGACGGTATTGCTCCCGAGCGGGGAGACGATACGCCCATCGGGGAGGACGGCGCGGAACGGATCTTGATTCGAGAGCCGGCCGACGGGCCGTGCGCCGGCAGGTGCCGAGTAGGTGATCGCGCGGGAGCGTGCGACCCGCTGTGACGGTACCGCGGCCGAGGCCGCACCGCTCCCCCCCGCGATCGTGACGAACGCGAGCGCGAGCGCGAGGACTTTTATCACTTACCCTCCCGCCGCCACCGCCACCGGTGTGACGCGGAGGCGTTCGAGCGCGCGGCCGACGCGCGCAATCCCCTCTTCGATCTCACGCACGTCGACGTCCCCGAACGAGAGGCGCAGCGCAGCCGGGCCGCTGCGCGTCGGATAGAACGGCTCGGCCGGCATCACGAGGACGCCCTCGCGCGCGCATTCGTCGAAAGCCGCCTGCGAGGAGATGCGCGCCGGGAGCGGGAGCCACACGTTGTAGCCGGCCGCCGGGGGCCGGACCTCGGCCCACGGCAGCGAGCGGATCAGCGCCTCGACGCACGCGTCCCGGCGTGCCCGGTAGAGTGCGCGAGCCGCGCGCAGATGGCGAGCGGCGGCGGGCGACGACAAAAATCGCCAAAGCGCACGCTGCATCAAGGTCGAGGTAAAGGAATCGGTACGGACCTTCGCCGCCTGCAGGGCCGACCGCAGACTCCCTTTGACGTAGAGATAGCCGATCCGCAGCGCCGGAAAGATCGCCTTCGACAGGCTCTCGGTCACGATCACGTGGCCGTCCGTGTCATAGGCGGCGAGCGGCGGCGGCGCCGAAGCCTCATAGGTATACATCCACGTCGTCTGATCCTCGAGGATGACCACGTCATAACGTCGTGCCAGCGCGACGATCGCCTTTGCGCGGCGCGGCGGCAAAACGGCTCCGGTCGGATTCTGCGAGACCGGGTTGATGTAAAACAGCCGGGGCCGGTATTCTGAAAAGACGCGTTCGACGTCGTCGACGCGCACGCCGTCGCCGTCGCTCGCGACCTCGACATAGCTTGCCCCGCGCGCGTCGAAGACGCCGAGGGTCCCCGCGTACGTCGGACTCTCCGCCGCGACGACCGCACGGCTCTCCAAGACCGTCGAAGCGACGATATCAGCCGATTGCTGGGCGCCCGAACAGATGATGATCTCGTCGGCGGCGGCGTCGCAGCCGCGCGCCCTCAGCGTCCGGGCGAGGATCTCGCACAGATCGCGATCGCCGTTATCGGCGCGGTACTGCATCGTCTGCGGCGGATCGTCGAGGAGCGTGCGGTGCATCGCGCGCCCGAAATCGGCGAGCGGGAAGGTCTCGGGGGCGGGATATCCGGTCGCCAACGAGATCGTCCCGGGAGCGCGCGCTCGCGAGAGCTGATCGAGGATCCCCTCCATCCGTTCGGCCCGTGCAAGCCGGCCGATGTCGGGTTCCCACTTGTGCGCGAATGCGCTTGGGAGTTCGCGTCGCGAGGCGACGAAGGTCCCCTTCCCGACCCGCGAGTTCACCCGGCCGCGAGCGGCGAGCAACTCATATGCTTGGGAGACCGTGATCAGGGCGCAGCCGAGGGCGCGCGCCAGATCCCGCATCGCCGGGAGGCGCTCGCCCGAGCGAAGCTCGTCGTTCTCAATCGCCTCGACGATGCCGTCGGCGATCTGTACGTAGAGCGGTCGCGGATCTCGAGGATCGAGATGAAGGTCGAGCGGCACGTACCGACCTACGCGGTGTCGAGTCGGTAGCCGATTCCGCGGACGCTCGAGATCGCCACCGGTGCGCCGATCTCGGCGAGCTTCTTCCGCAGTGCGGCGACGTGGACGTCGACGACCCGCGTCGGGACTCCGGAGACGTCGTTCCACACCCGCTCGAGGATCTGCGCTCGGGTGAGGAGCTTCCCCTCGGACTGACCCAAGCACCACAGCAAGCGAAACTCGAGCGCGGTCAGCGCGACGCTCTTTCCGTCCCGTGAGAGGGTGTGATGGTCGTGATCGAGCAGTGCGTCGCCGATCTTGAGCGTCCCCTCGCTGCCGCGCTGCTTCGTCCGTTCGGCACGCCGAATGAACGCTTGGACGCGCGCGACGAGCTCGTTCCCCGAAAACGGCTTGGTGATGTAATCGTCGGCACCCAAGCCGAGCCCGGCGAGTTTGTCGTCTTCGCTCGAATGCGCGCTCACCATCAGGATGTATGCATCGCTCTGGTTTGCAAGGGTCGTGCAGACGTCCAAGCCGGAGATATCGGGCAATCCGACGTCGAGCAGGACGATCTCCGGCTTGAACGATGCGGCCGTCTCGAGCCCCGCGGCGCCGGAGTCGACGATCTTGGTCTCGAAGCCGGCACGTTCGAGGATCGTCTGCTCGTAACGCGCAGTCGCCGCGTCGTCCTCGATGATCAATACCCGGTGACCCATCACGCCGTCGCCGGGATCGCGGCCGCACCGTCGTCGGCGACCGCGAGCGTGCGTCGAGCGACACCGCCTTCGACCGCCGCTGCGACGACGGCTTTGGCGACCGCGTCGACGACGCGGGTATCGAAGACGCTGGGGACGATATATTCGGGGCTGCGCTCTTCTCCGACGATCCCCGCCAGCGCACGGGCCGCTGCGAGCTTCATCCCGTCGGTGATCTTCCGTGCGCGGCAATCGAGCGCGCCGCGAAAGATCCCGGGGAAGGCGAGGATATTGTTGATTTGGTTCGGGAAGTCGGAGCGCCCCGTCGCCATGACCGCGACGTACGGTGCTGCGGCCTCGGGCATGATCTCCGGCGTCGGGTTGGCCATCGCGAAGACGATCGGGTCGCGAGCCATGTTTTTGATGTCGTCCGGCTTGAGGATGTTCGGTGCCGAGACGCCGATGAAAGCATCGACGCCGTGCAAAACTTCGGCGAGGCTGCCGCGCCGGTTATCGCGATTCGCATGCTCGGCCAGCCAGGTCCAATGCGGGTTGTCGTACCGGTCGACTCGGTTGAGGGCACCGCCCCGATCGACCGGAATCACGTCGCGCACCCCTGCCGCCAGGAGCATTTTGATCGTCGCCGTCCCGGCGGCCCCGCTCCCGGCTACGACGATCGTCATCTCATTGAGCCGTTTGCCGACGACCCCCGCGGCATTGATCAAAGCGGCAAGGATGACCACGGCGGTCCCGTGCTGATCGTCGTGCATGACCGGGATGTCCAGCTCGTCGATGAGACGACGCTCGACCTCGAAGCAGCGCGGCGCCGAGATATCTTCGAGGTTGATCCCGCCGAAGATCGGTGCGATCCGCTTGACCGTTTCGACGATCTCGTCCACGTCTTTGGTAGCCAGACAAATCGGGAACGCGTCGATATCGGCGAACTGCTTGAAGAGCGCACACTTCCCTTCCATGACGGGAGCGGCTGCGAGCGGACCGATATCGCCCAAGCCCAGGACGGCCGTCCCGTCCGTGACGACGGCGACTGTATTGCGCTTGATCGTCAGTTGAAACGCCTTCGACGGATCGGCTGCGATCGCCATCGAGACGCGCGCGACGCCCGGGGTATAGACGACCGACAAATCCTGACGCGTCTTGATGGGGGCCTTCGGCTCGACGACGATCTTCCCGCCCAAATGCGCGAGGAACGTGTTGTCGGAGACGCTGACGACGCGGACGCCGTCGAGCCGTTCGACGGCCTGTCGGACGCTGGTTGCGACCTGGTCGGAGGGGACCGTGACCGTCACGTCGCGGATGATCTGGGTCTTGGTCACGGCCCGCATGTCGACGGCGGCGATGACGCCGCCGGCATCCCCGATCACCGATGCGAGCATCCCGAACGCGCGGGGCGTGTTCGGCATCTCCAACCGCATGATCAGCGTGAAACCTATCGCAGGCGTGGCCATCGAAGCACCTTTTGCGGGCCGAGAAGCAGGGTCCTAGGGACCGAAACGCCCCTTTTCAGGGAGATCGGCTTCAGAACTCTGAAAGCTGATCCAGGGCCAGGTCGTAGATCCGCTCGACGGCGTCGTCGTCCACGCCCGCCTGGTTGACGATGAAGGCGAAAGCGACCCGGCCATGATGGCGCGTCTGAACGTACCCCGCGAGGGCATCGACCCCGTCGATATGCCCGCTCTTCGCCCGGACGCGGCCCGCGGCATCGGTGAGGTGATGGTAACGGACGGTCCCCTCGACTCCGGCGCGTGCCAGGTCGCGAATCAAGTACGGCCCCTCCGGGCGCGACGCGACCCGCTGTAAAAGGACGGCGAGCGTCCGCGGCGCCGTCTTATCCCCCGGTGCGAGGCCGCTCCCGTCGAGGATCCGCAGTCCGTTCCGGGGGACACCGAGCTCTTCCAAGAGGCCTCGTTCGATCCTCGCACCCGCCTGGTCCGTCCCGATCCCCGACTGCGCGCCGAGCGAGCGGAGCAGCTGCTCGGCGATGTGGTTGTCGGACTCGAGGAACATCTGATGGACCAAGGCGTCGATGCTCGGAGAGGGATGTGCCCAGATCGTCGTCCCGCCCAGCGGGGCGTTCGCGAACCGAATGTGATCGACGGCGATCCCGGCGCGCTTCATGAGCTTGGAAACGACGCCTGCGACGTATGAGGGGATGTTCGTCACCGGTCGATAGACCTCGGCGCCGTCGACGACGGTCTTGAGGACGTCCCAATCGAGCGAAAGAGCACTCGTCCCGGCGGCATAATCGTATTGGTCGTCCTCGGGCGACCATGCCGGGTTCTGTTCCGGCCCGGCAAATCTGGTCGCATCGAGGACCAGGTTGCGTACGAGGCGGACCCCCGAGCGCCTGAGGGCCCCGACTCCGCGGGCAAGGTCGTCGGTGGTGAGGACGGGATCACCGCCTCCGACGAGCCAGAGATCGTCGACGACACCGTCGTTCCTCGGGGGGGCCAACGTCTCGAACGAGGTGACGAGGTGGTCGCCTTCTCCCAGCCGGAAAAGGGCCGTCGAGCCGACGATGAGCTTCATCGTCGATGCAGGCGTCATCGGATGATCGCCGCGCAGGTCATAGATGATACTCCCATCGTCGGCGACGACCGAGACACCGACGACGCCGTCGACCGAAGGGCTCGTGAAGTCGGCGCTCAGGGCGGAGCTCAACCGCCGTCGATCGGCTCGACTCCATCGATGGACGGTCGGCCCGTCCCCGAGATGCGCCGGCGCAACCGCGTACGTCCGCGCCGGCGGCGGCTGGGTCTGGGCATGCGAGGCCGAACAGCCGCCGAGGAAGACGAGGAACGAGAGCTTTGCAAGCGCCCGCAGTCCCCGATTCATCATCGCCCCAGCGACGAGCGAGTCAGCGCGACGTAATCGACCAACCCGTCTCCCAGCGTAAGATACGCAGCCCGTCGGCATGCATGCCGTCGCACCACGTCAAGTAATATGCGCGGGGCGGGACCCCGGCGTAACCGTAGCGCAGGACCCCGCCGGGACGGACTCGGCTGCATGCCATGCTGAGGCGAGCTTTGAAATCGGGCCGGCCGGGGTTTCCGTCGATGGGGTTGAGCGGCGCCTTGTCGACGAAGAGGGCGCGGTGCGGATGCATCGTATCGCTGTACCAACGGCGAGATTCGGCACCTTGTGCATCGTAGCCGATTACGACGGGCGGGATCCCGCCGTCGAAATCGAGGAGCGACGACAAGCCGTACCCGTCCGTCATGACGACGGCGTCGTTCGCCTGCGCCAACTCCCGCACGTCGCGGGCGAGCGGTTGGTACGTGTAGATTTCGAACGGCCCCGTGTTGCGTAGCGTCGACCCCGTATCGCGGATCGCCTGGTAGATCGGGCCGGGCGCGAGCGCCGCCGTGAAGAGCAGCGGGATGAGGACGAGCGCGGGGACGATCGAGGCGCTCGCCCAGAGCAACCGCGTTCGGTGGCTGAGGTGCACCCATGCCAAACCGAGTCCTGCGCACATCGAGGCGAACGAGCCGAAGAACCAATTCGTCTCGACCCGCTCGAAAATCGCGACACCCATCATCACGATGAACAGCGGGACGGCGGTCCATTCGATCAGCGCGTTGCGAGGCCGGACCGCGCAGATGATCATGCCGAGCCAGATCCCGGGTGAGTACGCCGCGGCTTGCACCCCCACGGTCTCGAAGACGCGCCGGAGCGAAAGACCTTCGTTGACGTGCCGAGCAAAGAACGTAAAGTCGATCGTCGCCCAGTTGTGCTGCGCGTTCCAAACGAGGAATGGGACGTAGCAGAGGGCGGCGATGGCGAAGGAGACCCAGAGACCCTGCTTCCAGAGGGCGCGACGACCCGGGAGCGAAGCGGCGACGACGATCCCGACGAGCAGCGCAAAAGCGGTCATTCGAGAGAGGATCGCGCCGCCGAGCGCGAGCCCCAAGAACGCGAACGTCTTCTCTTCAGGTGTATCGAAGGCGCGCGCCGCGAGCCACAGAGCCAAACACCAAAAGGCGAGATAGGGTCCGTCCGGGCTCGCGCTCCCGAACGCGAGCGACATCGCCGGCATCAAGGAGAACGCGAGGGCTGCGACCGCACCGGCTCGCCGATCGCCGTCGGCGATCTGGGTCGCACAGGCCGCGATCGCGAGCGTCGCGACGACTCCGCACACGACGAACCCGAAGCGCACCGCACCAGGACTCGTTCCTAAAAACGAAAAGAGCGCGATCGTCCAGGCGACCATCGGCGGGTGGTCGGTGTAACCGAACGCGAGGTGACGGCTCCACTCCCAGTAGTACGCCTCGTCGCCGGTCAGCGGGACGGTGAACGCGGCGATCCCGCGCATGATGGTGACGGCCGCGACGATCGTCCACACCGCGATGATCATCGGTAGCCGTCCTGCATCTCGAACGGTTCGACGAGACCGCCGTTCACGCCCACGACGGTCCCGTTGATAAACGCGGCGTCATCGGATGCCAAAAACTTGACCGCGTAAGCGATATCCTGCCAAGAACCGGCATGTCCGGTTGGATTGTTTGCCGGGATGCTACGCGCCTCCGAGCGATCGGCCTTCTTGTCGCGGATATCGCCCGGCTCGATCACGTTGACGGTTATTCCCCGCCGCGCTTCTTCGAGGGCGAGCGCGCGTGCAAACGTGACCACACCCGCCTTCGCCGCGCCGTACAGACTCATCCCCCGCGCCGGGATCGTGGCATGCGAACCGTTCATCCCGAAAAAGATGAGCCGTCCGAAAGAACGTTCCCGCATCGTGGGAAGGACCGCGAACGCCAACTCGACGGCGCTCGTCAAGTTCCCCTCGACCATCGCACGATAATCAGCCGGCGTACAGCGCGCGAACGAACGGACGATGATCGGGCCGAGCGCGTGGACCGCGACGTCGATCGGGCCGCGCCGGTCGAGGATCCCCGCGATCGCCGCGGCGAGCTGACCCGGCGTCTGCACATCGGCGGCGACCGCCAGTGCCTCCGGGTCGTAGGCCCGGACGACTTCGAGGGTCGCATCGGGCGGCGTCCCACCCGGGCGATAAGTGAACGCGATTCGATAGTCGGGAGCGAGCGCGCGCGCGATCCCGGCAGCGAGTCCGGCCGCGGCTCCGGTGATCAGCAGGAGTCGACGCGAAGCGGTCGCGGAGGGTGTCACGACATTTCCTCCGGCGGCGTCCTCGCCCCACCCTGCTCACCCGGGCCGCTCTCGACCGTACGGCTTCGAGCTAGCCCCGTTCCGAGAAATCGAACGACTCCGCGCTCATGTGCGCTCGGACCGGGGCGTCCTCGAGGTCGGCAGCGTGCTCGCGCTCGGCAGCTTTGCGATCCGCGCGTCGCTCGATCCCGCCGACGATCCATACATCGATCACCGGGACGAGGAAGAGCGTCAAGACCAGCGAGCTGAGCAGACCGCCGATCAAGACGATCCCCATCGAGCGACGGTACTCGGCCCCTTCGGCGAGACCGAGCGCGAGCGGGAGCATTCCGAAGACCATCGACGCCGTCGTCATCATGATCGGACGAAAGCGCGTCTGCGCGGCGGCGAGCATCGCATCGTAGGCGCGCAGGCCGCGCAGGCGGAGCGTCCTTGCATAATCGACCAGGAGAATCCCGTTTTTCGCGACCAGGCCGAGGAGCATCACGATCCCGATCATCGAGAACAGATTGAGCGTCGAATGGGTAAGGGCGAGTCCGAACAGCGCCCCGACGATCGCAACCGGGACCGAGAACATGATCACGAACGGGGTCAAGAACGAGCTGTAGAGGATCACCAATAAGGCGTACACCAGCGCGAACGACGTGAAGAGCGCGTTGGTCATACTGCTGAACGTCTCTTCGAAAAACTGCGAGTCGCCCGAGGCACGTAAGGTGACGCCCGGCGGGAAGAAGCCCGGCTGCTTGGCCGCGCCGTTGATCTTCCCGATCACGAAACCGAGCGTCGTCGCGCCGGGCTCGATCCCGCCCGTCACCCGGATCACGCGCTGTTTATCGAGACGCTCGAGCTGCATCGGCGCCTTCGTCAGCTCGAACGACGCCACATCGCCCAAGCGATAGATCCCGCCGTTGATGGAGCGGACGCGGATCTGACGCAACTCGTCCAGGTCCCGACGAAACCTCTGCGGCAAGCGCACCCGGACGTCGACGAGGCCCTCGTCCGTCCGCACGCGCGTCGCCACCGCCCCGCCGACCGCGATCCTCGCCGCGGTCGCTGCGTCGCCCGGAGAGACTCCCAGGAGCGCGCAGCGAGCCCGATCGATGTTGATGTCGAGGCGGGGCCCGGTGCTTTCGGCGCCGGTCTGTACATTGACGGTCCCGGGTATCGCGCGGATGAACGCGGCGAGCTTCTCGGCGGCAGGCCCGATTTCGTCCTCGGGTCCCGAGAGGGTGAAGAACAGCGGGTCGCCGCCGCCCGCCCCACTCCCCTCGGCGGAGACGGTCACCGCCGCCCCCGGGACGAGGTAGCCGAGCTTCCGAATGTCGCGCACGATCCGGTCCGTCTCGCGTCGCTTGTCCTTCATCGTGGCGACGCGCAGAAGAGCGACATGACCGCCGCTGATCGTCCCCCAGCCGGCCGGCTTGATCCCGGTCGTCGAGAGGACGATGCCGACGTCGGGGATCTTCAAGATCGCTCGCTCGAGACGATCGATCCCCGCTTGGGTCGTCGCGAGCGGCGTACCGACCGGGTAGGTGACGGTCATTTGAATCGAGCCGACTTGTGCGGGCGGGAGGAACTCCGACTGTACGATCCCCAGCGGCGTAACGAGCGAGATTGCAGCGATCACGAACGCCGAGCAGAGGGCCGCGGTCTGCCAACGGTGATGCAACGCAAACGGAAGCGCCCTACGGCTGTACCAGCGCAGCAGCCGATCGAAACCGACCTGAAACCACTTGAGCGCTCGAGGCGGGAGCGAGCTACGCCGTCGAACCGACCAGCGCGCGGCCAACATCGGCGTCAGCGTGAAGGAGACGAAGAGCGAGAACAACGTCGCGACGACGACGACGATCCCGAACTCCTTCATAAACTTCCCGACGATCCCGGAGAGGAACGCGATCGGGAGGAAGACGACGACGTCGACCAAGGTGATCGCGACCGCGGCGCCGCCGATCTCGCCGCGCCCGGCGATCGCGGCCTCGGTCGGCGATTCACCGCCGTCCCGGTGGCGGGTGATGTTCTCCAAGACGACGATCGAGTCGTCGACCAGGATCCCGATCGTGAGCGAGAGCCCCATCAACGAGACGCTGTCGAGCGTGAAATCGAGGGCGCGCATCATGATGAACGTCGCCAACAGCGACGAAGGGATCGCGATCATCACGACCACCGCATTGCGCCATGCATGCAGGAAGAGCATCAGGACGAGCGCGGTGAGGACGATCCCTTCGAACAGGCTCTGCAGCACGCCGTTGAGCGAGGCCTTCGTGTAGTCCGCCGGCACGACGATCTCGCGGAACGTCACCTGCGGGTAGCGCTTGGCGATCTCTGCGATTTGCGCGCGAGCGACCGCGGTCGATCGGATCTCGTCCGCCGTCACCACGCGATTGAGATCGACGTTGACCGTCGGATAACCGTTGTAATGGGAGACGATGCGCTGGTCGGCGTGCCCGTCGTATACCTTCGCCACGTCGCCGATCCTCAGTCCGGTTGCGACCGGAAGCCCGGTCGCAGGATCGGGGATCGGATTCGAGAGCGGGATTCCGAGGATGTCGGAGGCGCGGTTCACCTCACCGTGGACCGAGACGGTCGTCTCGCTCGTCGGCTGATCGAGCCGTCCGCCCGGAAGATCGGCGTTGTTGTTCGCGACCGCGTTGAAGACGTCGGCCAGGGTCGTCCCGGTCGCGAGCAACCGTCCCGGATTCGGCTCGACCTCGAACTCGCGCTTCGCCGCGCCGCTGACGTCGACGCTCTGGATGTCGGGGATGCGTTTGAGCTCCGGAATGATCCGCTCGTTGATCAAATCGGCGAGCTGCGTCTCGGAGAGCGTTTTCGAGCTGAGTGCGAGCGAGAGGATCGGCGCCTCTACGGAGCCTTCGCTCTTGTCGACCGTCGGCGGATCGAGATCGGGCGGCATATAGACGCGCGCGGTATCGACTCGGCGCTGGACGTCGATGGCGGCGTAGTCGAGGTTCGTACCGATCTTGAACTGAACGACGACCTGTGCCGTCCCTTCCTGAGCGATCGCCGAGATGCGATCGAGGTCGTCGATCCCGTCCATTTGATCTTCGATCGGCTTGACGATGAGCCGCTCCATCTCCGAAGGCGAAGCACCGGGGTAGGCGGCGCTGACGACGACGACCGGGAAGACGACGTTCGGATTGAGGCTGGCGCCGAGCGATCGGTACGATAGGACGCCGAACGCCGCAACGGCGATGAAAAACATCGAGACGACGATCGGATTCTTGATGCAAAAGCGCGTCAGCCACACGAGGACGGCAAAGCTCCTACGATCCGCTGCTCATCATGCACCGGCGGTCCTGCTGATGTTTCAGAGCCGAGCTAGCCGGCGATCCCCAAGAGCGCCTTGTATTGCATGACGACCCGGTTGTACTGCGCTCGGTCGAGGGCCGGGATGACGTAGAACGGCATCGAGGGACTGAACACGCGGGCCGGATTCTTGACGTCCACGCGAGGCGAGGGCCGGTCGCTGACGTCGACGATCAGTTGCTGGCCTTCCTTCGACGTCAGCCATTCGAGGAGGACGCGCGCCGCATTGGGATGCGGGGCGTTCTTTGCAAGCGCGAGCGGCGCCGGATCGACCAGGAGCGGCTTCGGATTGAGAAAGTCGATCGGCCGGCCGGCTTCGTGCTCGTGATTCGCCATGTAGCCGTAAGCGGTCGGGGTCACATCGAATTCGCCGGCCTCGAGTTGCATCACCGTAACCGTATGGCCCTCGGTCAAGATCGGTTTGTTCGCGGCGATCTTCTTCAACAGCTCGATCGCGCCCGGTTGTGTTTGCAGCACGCCGTAGTACCAGTTGAACGCGGAGGCGTCGATCCCGATCTTCCCGCGCCATTCCGGCTTCGCCAAATCGGCGAGCGACGTGGGCGGCGCGAGTCCGTCGGCTTTGAGTTTGCGGGGATTCCACGCGATGACGGTCGTGGCGTTGTAGATCGAGATCCAATAGCCGTTGGGGTCGTAGCTTCCCTTGACGAACCGCGCGACCTCGGTCGGCCGATACGGCTGGATCGCGCCGGCCGCGACGAGTTGGCTCATCGCGAGTAGATCGCCCGAAATGAGGTCGGCGTTGTACGCTCCGGCGGTCTGCTCGGTCATCACGCGGGGCGGGATCTGGTTGGCGCCGGCCCGCAAGACTTGGAGGGTGATCCCCGGATGCGTCTCTTGAAAGCGGGCGACGATCGCGTTGAGCGCCTTCACGTCCATCGACGTGTACCAGACGACCGTTCCCTCCTGTTTCGCCGCGCTTAGAAGCTGGGCCGAGAAGACCGCCGCGAGGGCAAGTGCAAGACGCAACATGAGCCGACCCTCTTGCGTGCTGCGCGAGACTATCGAAGGGGTCGGTCTTCACCGCTCGCGCTCAGGCGCCTCCCCTGAGCGGGAGCTGCGAGGTCCGCGGGCGGACGTTGGAGAGGGCGACGAAGCGTTCTTCGTCCGCCTCGAGGAGCAGCTTTTGCGCGAGCAGCTTGTCGTAGGCGGGGATCCGCGCGCCGACCTGGAGGCAGAATTCCGCTTCCGCGCTGCGGACGTTGAAGGGCTGATACGAACAGATCGTGTACCGGCGGCCGCTGCGGGCGACGACGACGAACCTCCGCAAGAGAAGCCAGCTCAACCGCTGCTTCCAATCGAGCTTGGACCAGAAGAGCAGGCGGGCGCGCCGTTTCGACGAGAACGAAGAAGTCGGATCCTCGGCCGGCAACAGATAGAGGATGAGCCCCGCCGCGCCGACCGCCGCGCAGAGTTCCAGCGCAGCCCGAAGCTCGGGATTCATCCACCGGCGAAGCGAGGCGAGACGATAATCTCGCTCGCGCTCGGATCGAACTCGGTGATGATACGACCCGGTTGTAGCGAGAGATCGAAGGCGACGAAGTTATCCGCCATGAGACGGCTGAAGCGCGCATCGATCTCGCGCACCGCAGCCGCGTCGGCGGGATCGTAGCGGAGCGTCGTCTCTCCTGCGCGGTCGAGAATCCGCAGAAGGTGGGTCTTCCGATCGTTCATTGGAGCAGCTCCTCGTAGTAGTCTTCCTTTTCTCCAAACCCGCGCTTCCCTAAAAAACAAAAGGCCGGCCGTGACCGAGGAGCGGCGCTGCGGGCACCCACACTCGATCGACGCCTCGTTTCCCGCGGATCCCGGCGAAAGGTCTAGGAGCGCCCTAAACCCCGGGCATGAGGGTGTATTCAATGCGCGAGACTGGACTCGAACCAGCACGCCCTTGCGGGCGCTAGCCCCTCAAGCTAGTGCGTCTACCAATTCCGCCACTCGCGCACCTCGGGGCAAGCCCACCGTTTCGGGGGACTCCCATATCTTACATCCTCGGGTCAAGGGCGTCGCGCAGCCCGTCGCCCAGGTAGTTGATCGCGAGGACCGTGACGAGGATACAGAGCCCGGGGAAAATCGCGGCCCAGGGCGCAATCGCCATGTTCGCCTCGGCGTTGGCCAGCATATTCCCCCACGACGCGGTCGGCGGCTGGATTCCGAAGCCGAGAAAGGAGAGCGTCGACTCGAGGATGATCACGTTTGCGACGTCCAGCGTCGCCGCGACGATGATCGGCGCCACGGCGTTGGGGAGCAGGTGCCGAAAGATGATGCGGGCATCGGCGTTTCCGAGCGCGCGGGCCGCCTCCGCGAACTCGCGCTCGCGCAGGCTCAAAAAGGAAGCGCGGACGAGTCGCGCGACCGGCGGCCAGGAGAGGATCCCGATGAGGACGACGATGACCCCGAAGTTCAGCGCCGCCCTGTTCGAGGAAGCGGCGACGATCGCGGTGAGGACGAGCAGTAACGGGAGCAACGGGATCGAGAGGACGACGTCCGCGAGGCGCATGATCGCGAAGTCGATCGGACCGCCGTAATAGCCCGAGAGGGCTCCCAGGAGCGTCCCGATGACCACCTCCATCAGGACGGCGAAGATCGCGATCGTCAGCGAGATCCGCGCGCCGAAGATCAGGCGAGCGAGCAGGTCTCGGCCGTTCTCGTCGGTCCCGAGAAGATGACCTGCGACGCCGGGGGCGAGGGGGTACCCGTTCCAATGCGCCTGGTCGATCGCATTGGGATCCGCCGGCGAGATCCACGGCGCAAAGACCGCGACCAGGACCATCACTCCCAGGAGGGCGGCTCCGGCGAGGGCGAGACGGTGCTTGCGAAAGCGTTTCCAAAACCCGTGCCGCTCGAGCCGGACGTCTTCTTCGACCGCGACGACCGCGCCCGGGACCGCTTGCGCCACTATCGCGCACCCTCAATCATAGGTCACCCGCGGATCGAGCCAGGCGTACGCCACGTCGGCGAGGAGATTGAAGAACACGACCAAGAACGAGACGAGCATCAGGTAGCCCATCAACAGCGGGAAATCGAACTGCCCGAGGGCGTTGTAGAACAGCCGCCCCATCCCGGGCCAGGCGAAGATCGTCTCGGTGACGACGGCTCCGGCGACCAGGCTCGGCATCGAGAGGGCGACGATCGTCACGACCGGGATCAGGGCGTTTTTCAGGCCGTGCTTCATAATAATAGCAGGCGGTCCGAGCCCCTTCGCCGCGGCGGTTCGCATATAATCGGTCCTGAGCACCTCGAGCATCGAGCTGCGCGTGAACCGGCTCCAAGTCGCCACGTAGGCGAGGCTCAGGACGATCGTCGGCAGGACCAGGTGGACCAAGCGATCGTAGAGGCCGCATTCGTCGGTCGCGCACATCCCCGCGGACGGCAGCGCAAAACGCCAACCGAATGCGGTGATACCGTTCACGGAGAACGCCAGCTGCAGCATCAAGGCGAACCAGAACACCGGCATCGACTGCCCGAAGAAGGCGAGGGTCGTCACCGTATAGTCGATCCACGAATACGGCCGGATCGCCGAGAAAATTCCCAGCGCGACGCCGAGGACGATCGAGACGATGAACGCACTCCCCATCAGCTCGACGGTCGCCGGCAGCCGATCGAGCATCGCGGCGACGACGCTCTCGGAGTTCGAGGTCGAGTAGCCGAGGTCGCCGGTGAGCACCTTGGAGAGCCAGCCCCAGTACTGCACGTAGAGCGGCCGATCGAGCCCGAAATTGTGCTCGAGCCGTTTGATGTCGTCGGGGGTGATGTGCGGATTCTGCAGATACGGAGCGAGCGGTCCGCCCGGCGCATTGTGCAAAATCACGAACACGACGATCGAGATGAGCCACAGCAGCGGGATGTTTTGCAACACCCTGCGCACGACGTAGATAGCCACTCCGGGGGTTTCGGCGTTATCCTCCGCTCGCTTGGGACGGAAGCAGAGACGAAATCGTCAGGCGCAACTGCGAGAGCGTGAACGGCTTGCGCAGAAACGCGTCGGCGCCGGCTTCTTTGGCGCGTACATCCATCGCGTAATTGTTGTGCCCGCTGATCATCACGATCGGCGTCTGCTTCGCCGCCGGCTTCGAGCGGATCTGCTCGATCAATTGGATCCCGGAGATCCCCGGGAGCATGAAGTCGCTGATGATGACGTCAAAGCCTTCGGGCCGCTGCAAATAGACGAGCGCCGTCTCCGCGTCGTTACAAATCGTCACGTTGAACGGGCCGTTCTTCAAGATCGTCTTGATCAGCACGCAGATCGCGGGGTCGTCGTCCACCACGAGTACACGCCAGGGAGCTCCCATCGGGTTGCTTTTCTCCGGCCGCCCGGCTCGGCCCCGGTGGTGAAACCTTGCTTGTCTAGGGGGGGTATATACCTAAGCTCACGTGACGGGCGACCCCCCAAACGGGTGAGGCGTCCGAGCTCCCAATCGCCGTCGAGCCCTTTCGCTCCGGTTCGGGAGCCCGAACAACTTTCAGGCCGCCGCCTACGTTAGTAAAGAAGCTAGACAGATGAACGAGGTGCTGCCCAACATGTCGATCCAAGGGAAAAAACCCGGTAGCGGGATGACGGTCCGCGAAGCCGGCCAGAAAGGCGGGGAAACCGTCAAGAAAAAGTACGGCCCCGAATTTTACGAAGCGATCGGACGCAAGGGCGGCCAAGCGACGAAACAGGCTCACGGCCACGCCTTCTACGAGGCCATCGGGAAGAAGGGCGGTAAGAAGGGCGGCGAGGCGACCCGCGATCGCTATGGTCCGAAGTTCTACGAAGAGATCGGACAAAAAGGCGGTCAGAAGGTCAAGCAGCTCATCGAGCAAGGCAAGCGAGCAGCCGCAGAAGCCCCCAAGCCAGCCGAGAAGCGCGCGTCCTAAAGCCGACGGCCGCCCCCTTGCTCTTCGCGGGCCGTGCGGCAGGCTTTCGTAGGTAACCCTACACCCTACCGACTAACCAGGACGGGGGCCGCGCCGGCCCCCGTCGTCATTGCCGGGAGTCTTTTCATGAATCGACGGCTCGCCATCACATTGCTCTGCTCCGCAGCGCTCACACCCTCAGCCGTCGCGGCTCAACCGATGCCGACCGCGACGCCGGCGAAGCTCTCGCCGGTCCCTACGCCGGCCGAACAACCCTTCATCGCAAAGCTGCAGCAAGAGATCCCGCGCCGGTACCCGACGATAGAGGCCGCCGAGCGCGCCGGCTATTTCCAATACACCGACGAGGACGACACCGGGGCGATCAGCTACGTCAACCTGAAGGTCTGGAACTCGACCGACCTGGACGTTCCCAACCAGCTCTGGTACGACGTCAACGGCCGCCTCCTGGGCGTCGATTACACCTTGCTCGAGTCGCAATCGCCCAAGCCGCCGGCGACGCTCTTCGGCTACCGGATCGATCCGTCGCGCTGGATCCATCACGGCGCCCACATGCACTACGGGATCAAGATGCCCGACGGCTCGATGAAATTCGGTGCGATGCCGGTCGCGAAGTTTCAAAGTGCCGGGGGGACGCCGAGCGCGACCCAAGCCGATCTTCCGGCGAACAAGGCGGCGCTGGTGAAGGCCGGCGTCCCGGGCCTGACGAGCCCCGACCAGGTCCAGTTCGTCTTCTTGCATCCGGCGATGTGGGATCTCGTGGTATGGGTCCTGCCGAACCCGGCCGGCGCCTTTGCCGAGGCGAATCCGAACGTGAAGCCCTCGAAGACCAAGGCCGGGAGTATGTAGCCGGGTGGGCCGTCGTCGCCGGCGCAGCCCTCTAGCGGGCCGCGGAGACCGGGAGTATCATGGTGAGCGCCAGCAGTCTCTTCGCAGTCTCACCCGAACGGCGAGGTCCGTCCATGGAACAAGAAACGATCGATCTCAAGGCGCCGATCGACGCGATTGCCCGCTACCTCGGCGAGACGTTCCCGACCCTCTCGATCAACCGCTACGACGATCCGGCCCGCGACGTCGTCGGCTTTCGCTTCATCGGCGAGGCCCATGGTAACGTCGAGTTCAGCCGCGAGTACCTGGCACAGTTCGCGCACGAACCCGCCGCGATCGCGCGCGAGCTGCACCTGCGGCACGCCTGCGCGGCGATCACGGCGACGGCTCCCGGTCAGCGCGTCGTCTTCACCTCGAGCGAGCTGCGCCACGAGCCGGCCGCCGGTACGTAACCGAAGAAAAGCGCCCGAAGACGGGCGCTTTTCCTATTCATTGCTCCAATAGTCTTTGAGCGCTTTGCCGCGGGACGGATGCCTGAGCTTGCGCAACGCTTTCGCCTCGATTTGCCGAATCCGCTCGCGCGTGACGCCGAATTCCTGTCCGACCTCTTCGAGCGTCCGCTGATGGCCGTCTTCGAGGCCGAAGCGGAGGACGAGGACCTTGCGCTCGCGCTCGGTGAGGTTTTTGAGAACGTCGGCCATCTTCTCTTTGAGGAGCATCACCGAGGCTGCTTCGGCCGGCGCGACCGCCTCTTGGTCTTCGATGAAGTCGCCCAGATGCGAATCCTCTTCTTCTCCGATCGGCGTCTCGAGCGAGATCGGCTCTTGCGAGATCTTGATGACCTCGCGCACCTTCTCGGGCGTCAACCCCATCTCTGCGGCGATCTCCTCAACCGACGGATCACGCCCCAACTCCTGCAGCAGCTGACGCGAGACCTTGATGAGCCGGTTGATCGTCTCGACCATGTGTACGGGGATGCGGATGGTCCGGGCTTGGTCGGCCAACGCCCGCGTGATCGCCTGGCGGATCCACCAGGTCGCATAGGTCGAAAACTTGTAGCCCTTGCGATAGTCGAACTTCTCGACCGCGCGAATCAAGCCCAAGTTCCCTTCCTGAATCAAGTCGAGGAAGAGCATCCCGCGGCCGACGTATTTCTTCGCGATCGAAACGACGAGACGAAGATTCGCTTCGGTTAAGCGGCGCTTCGCCTCTTCGCCGCGGGCGATGATCTCGTTGTTCGCCGATCCGTTACGTGCGAGCTCGCGCTCACCCGCCTCGATCGCCATCGCCAGCGTCTTCTCATCTTCCATCGACAAGAGCGGGACGCGGCCGATCTCCTTGAGGTACATCCGGACCGGGTCGTCCAACGCCAGGCCCGCTGGGAGAGCCTCTTCCGGCGACTCGTCCACCTCGGCCTCGGCCTTCTCTTCTTTTTGCTCGTCGACGATCTCGACGCCCATCGCCGCGATCTCTTCGAAGAGTTCGTCGATGCGCTCGGGATTGACGTCTTCGACGTTCTCGAACGCCGCGTTGATCTCTTCATAGGTGAGCGACCCGCGTTTCTTCCCGCGCTCGATGAGCTTCTTGGCGATCTCCTCGAGCGTCGTCGGCTGCGGCGCCTCGGCGACGGCGGCTCCACCCTTCTTGCGTGCCATCCTTACTTCCACCCCCCCTCTCTTGCCCCCCGACGCGAACAGCCGGTAACGGGCGCAATCCTAGGACAATCCTGCTAGCCTTTTAGTTTCGACACCAACATCGCAAATTCGTCCCTCAACTCGCGGGGGACCGGCTGACCTGCTGAAACGAGTTGTTCTTGAAGCCGACACAGTTCGCGGTAGCGTGCTTCGGCCTGTTCCGCCTCGAGCCTCGCCACGATCCGCTCGAGGTGCTCGATCCGCGCGTCGTGGTCGGGGAATCGGACGGTCGCTGAACGCTCCGGGCGCTCGAGCCAGGCCAAAAGCTCGACCAGTTCGTCATCGTCCGAGAAGAGCGCAAGGACGTCGCTGGGTTGCGTGAGCGTCGGCGCATGTTCGAGGATCGTCGAGTAGAGCCGCCGGAGCTGCGGATCCCTGAAGCGCTCGGCCGGGATCCGGTCGGCATACGCCCCTGCGAGAGCCGGCTCGGCGAGGATGATCTCGAGAACATCGCGTTCGAACGAAGGCCCGACGGCTTTGGCCGCCGGATGCATGCGGCGCGTCGCCTCCTTCCGCGGTACGGCCGGGACCCCGACGACGAAACGGCTCCGCCGCAGATCGTCGACGGCGAGTCCCAAACGCGTCGCCACGTAGACGCGCCAGCGATCCCATTCTTCGCGCGGGAGCGTCCGGACGAGTCGCTCGGCTTCGCGCGCGATCTCGGCGGCGCCGCGAAAACCGGTGCGAATCGTCTCGATCTCCCGGTCGAGCTTGTACTCGATCCACGGTACAGCCTCGCCGAGAAGCTGCCCAAACGCCTGCGCCCCGTTCTTGCGAACGAACGAGTCGGGGTCGTCGCCTGCGGGGAGTCGGACGATCCGAGCCGAGCAATCCGCCGCGACGAGGATGTCGATCGACTTCACCGTGGCGTTCTCCCCGGCTCGATCACCGTCGAAACAGAGAAAAACGTTGGGGCTGTACCGCTTGAGCTCGGCGGCTTGCTCGGCGGTAAACGCCGTCCCCAGCGACGCGACCGCCTGTCCAAACCCGGCCTGGTGCAGAGCGATGCAATCGAGGTACCCCTCGACGACGATGAATGCTCCACTCGTACCTACATGACGGCGCGCGATATTGAGCGCGAACAAGGCGCGGCCCTTCGTGTAGACCGGCGTCGTCGTCGTGTTGAGATACTTCGGCTCCTCGTCACCGAGCGCGCGTCCCCCGAACGCGATCACTTCGCCGGTCGTGGAGAGGGTCGGCACCATCAAGCGGCCGCGATAGAAATCGTAATACCCGTGCCGGCCCTGCTTCACGAGGCCGGCTTTGGCCGCCACGGCGAGGTCGATCCCCGCGCGCTGAAGCTCGCCGACCAGTCCGTCCCAACGATCGGGCGCAAAACCGAGCTTGAACGCAAGGATCGTCTCGCGCGTCAATCCACGCCGCTCGCAATACGCCCGGCCCGGCGCCCCGGCCGGCTCGTGCAGGAGCGTCCGGTGGAAATAGTCCGCCGCCAGCTCGTTGGCATGATAGATCAGCTCCTTCTCGCTGCGCGCACGCGCAGCGGCCGGCGTCTCCTCCGCCAGGGCGATCCCGGCCCGCTTGGCCAGAGTCCGAACCGCTTGCGGAAAAGGGAGGTTCTCGATGCGACTGAGGAAGCGAATCGCATCGCCCCCGGCTCCGCAGCCGAAGCACTTGAAGAATCCGCGGTCCGGATGGACGTGAAACGAGGGCGTCCGTTCGGCGTGAAACGGGCAGAGCCCGACCAAATCGTTCCCGCGTTTCGTCAATGAGACGTAGGAACCGATCAACGCCGCCAGGTCGGTACGCGCGAGCACCTCGCGAATGACACCGGGATCGATCCGCACACGGGAAACTTCGCGACCGGGACCCGGAAAACTTCGCCTACCGTGCGAAATAGACCGCTATCGGCTATCCACAGCGCAAACGCATCTTCGATCCGATCCACCACTTCATCGAGCTCGATGCGGCCGAGGTGGCGTTACTCTCCACGAGCGCGATGCAGCGCTTGCGGCGGCTCCGGCAACTCGGGCTCGCCTATCTGGCGTATCCGTCGGCGGAGCACACTCGCTTCAGTCACGCGCTCGGAGCGCTCGCGATGGGCGATCGCGTCCTCGAAGCGCTGCGCCGGCACTCCCCCGAGTATTTCGGCGACGAGGCGGACTATGAACGGCAGCGGAGACTGTTGCGCGCCAGCCTCCTGCTGCATGACATCGGTCATGGTCCGTTCAGCCATGCGTGCGAGGCCGTCCTGGGGACCCCTCATGAGCAGCGCACTCCCGAGATCCTCAGGCAACCCGAGATCATCGCCGCCCTCGGCCGTCTCCACCTCGAGGCCGAGGAGGTTCTCGAGCTGGTAATCGGTGCCCCCAATCCGCGCTACCCGGTGTTGCGCGAGCTGGTCAGCGGCCCGAACCTCGACGTCGACCGGATGGATTACCTCCTGCGTGACGGCTATTTCACCGGCGTCGCGAGCGGGCGATACGACGTCGACCAGCTGGTCTCGTCGCTGCGCGTCTTCGAGGTCAACGGGCGCCCGCAGCTGGGCATCGACGGGCGCGGCGTCGTCGCCCTCGAGTCGTTCGTCTTAGCGCGCTACATGATGTTTGCGACCGTCTACTTCCATCATACGACGCGGATGTTCGAGCGCATCCTGCAAGAGATCTTGCGCGCTTTGTGGCCGGATCCGCGGGCCTTGGACGCGATCGACGACTACCTGGCATGGGACGATATTCGCGTCATGGACGCCACCCGAACGATGCCGGGCGAGGCGCCGCGGGCGTTGCGCGAGCGGCAGACGCTCTACGGCCTCGCGGCTGAGTTCAACGCGGCGCGCGACCTGCGGTCGTACGACGCATGTTGGCGCGCCCTGCGCGAGCGGTACGGGGAGGCGGTCTGGGCCGACTCGCAGGAGCAGCTCCTCCACCGTCTGCCTTTGACCGGCGACGGGTCGACGCCGACCGTCCTGGTCCGTACAGCCGGCGGCGTCGTCGATGCCCGAGAGGCTTCCGACGTCATCGCGAAGCTCTCCGGCAAGGCATATTGGCGCAAGTTGTTCGTCAAGAAGAGCGAAGTACCGCTCGAAGAGGCTCGAAGGCTATGCCGCGCGATCATCGCGGACGTCGCGCTCTCGGGCGTGTAAATGCTGGACTTTTTTGCGATCTTGCCGACATACCGAGTAATGTCAGCACGGTTCTCTTTGCGAATCGCCGCCTGCATCGTATGTGCGGCCGCCCTCCTGGTATCGGTCTTCGCGTCCGCCGGCGCGGACACGATCCCGGCCGCTTTGGCGATCCACAAACAAAACGAGCTTCGGATCATGGTGATCGGCGATTCGATCACGGCCGGGGTCATCGACGGCACTCACAACAGTGACGAAGGTGGTTACCGCGGCCGGCTCGCGCAGCTGCTCGCCGCCAACGGCTACCACGCCGTCTTCGTCGGGAGCCGATCGGACTACGCGGGGCACGCGCAGGGACTGCACCACGAAGGCTACCCGGGCTACGTCATCCGCGCCACATCGAAGGGTGCACCGGGTCAGTTACTCGGCCCGATCGTCGAGCGTGCCCTCACGAACTACGATCCGGATGTGATCCTGCTGATGGCCGGCACGAACGACCTACTGAAATACGAAGCGGATCACGACGACTACGATCAAAGCCTGATCGTGACGAGCATGGACCTCCTGCTCCATCAGATCTTTCGCCTGCGTCCGCACGTCCGCGTCATCCTCGGCGGGATCGTAAACAGTCCCCGCCTCCCGGAGTGCATGATCGAGCGCTTCGATATCGGCCGCTCGACGTGCACCCAGGGGACCTTCGCGAGTCTGCGATCGTTGGCCGATCAGTTTTTCGAGCAAGGGTTTGCGATACGATTCGTCGACATGCTCAACGCCGTTCCGCGAGACCTCGCTCACTTTCCCGACGGGATCCACCCAGGGCCCGCCGGCTATGCCGCCCTGGCGGACGCTTGGTACAAGGCGATCCGTTCGATCACCGCGGACAACGACGGGACGGTCAGCAGCCGCTAATCCTCCTGTTTAAGCAGGGAGTCTTCCGGGGCATAGCATCCTCGTGCAAGGTGAAAGAGAGGCTCACCGCCTCGAAGTCATCGACGGCCTGCGCGGCATCGCGATACTGGTCGTAGTCTTTTATCACGCCTGGTTGGTGACCGGACAACGGCTGGAGTTCCAGGTCGGCGGGGTCACGTTCAGCCTCCAATTCCTGGCGACGACCGGATTCTTAGGGGTCGATCTCTTCTTTTTCCTGAGCGGCTTCTGTCTGTTCTATCCGTACGCCCGTCGGCATTTCGAGCGCCGCGAGCCGCAATCGCTGGCGGAGTATGCGCGGCGCCGCGCCCTCAAGATCGTCCCCTCGTACGTCGTCGCGCTGACGATCTTCACACTACCGTTCCACAATCATTTCGACTCGCTCTCGGCCGCTGCCGGAAACTACTTCGCACACCTCTTCTTCATCCATCCGTGGTTCGTGCAGACCTTCGACTCGATCAGCGGACCGTTCTGGACGCTCGGCGTCGAGGTGCAGTTCTATCTCGTCTTCCCGGCGATCGCCTATGTGATGCGATCGTGGCCGCTCCGCGGGTACCTTGCGATCCTCGTCGTCGCCGAAGCGTATCGCCTCGTCTTGATCGCGACGCATCAAGACGTCGCCTTCTATCCGGTCAACCAGCTCCCCGCGTTCCTCGATATCTTCGTCGGCGGGATGGTCGCAGCATACGCCGTCGTCTGGGCTCGAATGAATATCCCCAACCTCGCGCGTTATCGCCGGGCTCTGACGCTCGCTGCGATCGCGACGTTCGTCGCCGCGGGCGTCGGCCTCGCCGCGCTTGCCTCATCACCGGCGTTGCAGTCGCAGGACGCGTTCTTCCAGTGGCAGAGCCGCTTCCGGCCGGCGATCGCGCTCCTGCTGATCGTCCTCGCCGTGTCCTCGGTCCTGGCCGCCGATCGTTGGCGCCGAACGCTTGCCAATCCCCTCTTCGTCTTCTTGTCCGCGATCTCGTACAACCTGTATTTGTGGCATCTCGAGATCTTCGTATGGAGCCGCGGCGTCAGCGCCGATCAGCGGATCGTGCTGGCGATCTCCATCACGACCGCGATTCTGACGGCCACGTTCTTTACGTACGCATTGGAACAACCGATCCTCAACGGAACATGGCGAACCGACAAGCAGCGAGCGTACCTGCAATGGCTGCGCCTATCACGGAGGTGCTCGGTCTCATGGCGCGAGGATATCGCACCTCGCCTGGGAATCGCCCGGGACGACGCGGCTCGTGCCGCCCGATTCATCGCTCGAAGCGCGCGCAAATAGCGGGCATGACCCGCCTGCCAAAGAGGTCAGCCGCCGATCGCTCGGCGGCTGACCTCTTTGGGAAATCGGATCGACGGCAGGCTTATGAGGACGGGGCCGCGTCCTTCAGCCGAGCTTCGCACTGGTCCCAATCGACGTGCATGAGGAACGCTTCGATATATTTCGACCGTTCGGCAGGCTTATAATCGAGGACGAACGCATGCTCCCAGACATCCATCACCAAAATGGGGTTGAAGCCGGCGACGTTGCCTTCCTCGTGCAAGGTGATCCAGTGGTTCGAGAGCTCGCCGTTGCGCGGATCTTGGTAGAGGATCGCCCAGCCCACGCCCCGCATCCCGCCGACGGCCGTGAATTCCTTACGCCATTGCTCGACGCTACCGAACGTCGATGCGAGCGCTCCGTAAAGGCGACCGCCCTTGGCGATCTCTTTCGGCTTCGTCGTCAGGTTGTCGAAATACAACTCGTGCAGCCGCATCCCGTTATATTCGAAACCGAGGCGCCGAACGAGCTCCGCGAACTTCGGATCTGCGCCTGCTTGGGTACCCTTCGCCCGCATTTCGGCGATCTGTTCGCGTAACAAATTGGTATTCTTGACGTATCCTTCGTAGAGGCCGAAGTGCACCTCCAGCGTCTTGTCGGAGATACCCTGCAGCCCGGACAAGTTCCATTTTTTCGGTGTATAAGCCACCGGAGAGGTTTCAGTTGCCATTCCTTTTCTTATCTCCCCCGGTCGTCCACTTTCCCCCCGAAGGTGCGCGCCAAACGGCTCGGCGCCGCAGTCGATACGAAACGGCGCAGCGTCAGGAGCGATCGTGCACGGCCGCTCGCCGATCGCGTACACCGAGGTGCTCTCGCATACCCTGCTGAAAGAGGCTGTGGCCGGCTGCGACCGGAGCGGTGATGTTGCACTCCGACGGGCAGCCTCAGGGGGCCCTTCGTCGGCGGCACGTCCGCCTCGACGGGACGGCGCTCTTCGAGCTCGCTTCACCTGCCGATCGTAAAATTGTCGTGATGGTCCTTACGGTGAATCTCGTTCGGATGGTAGCGTAGGTCTGTGGTCTTCGCCGGGAAAGTCATCCGCATGCCCGCCTCGACTCGACGCCGCGCCGCAAGGTTCGTAGCCGATTTCGCTCCGGAGCCGGGGCACCTGCGCGCGCACGTCCTCGGGATCCTGCGCATCCTGGGTTTTACGGTCGCCGCCCCGCTGATCACCCTCGCCGTTCTGCAGGCTCGCGGCGTCCCGCTGATCCCGGCACTCGCAGCCTCGGCCGCATTCCCCGCCGCCGAAGTCATCTTCAGCCTCTTCCACGACCGGCATCCCGATGCGCTCGGTATCCTCTCCTTCGCCTTGATCGCCCTCGGGGCGCTGTTATCGGTCGTCGGGAACGACGTTCGCTTCGCGCTCGTCAAGGAATCGGCGGTTACCGTCGTATTCGGCGCCTTGTGCCTGGGATCACTCGCAGGCTCGCACCCGCTGATGTACTACCTCGGGCGCGAGTTCTTTGCAGGCGGAGATGCGCGACGACTCGCTGCCTGGGATCAGCGAGCCAACCGGCCCTCGTTCTCCGCTGCATTGCGGCGGATCACACTGGTATGGGGAGTCGCCTCCGTTTTCGAAGCCGCCCTGCGCGTCGGATTGGTCTTCGTGATCACGCCGTCGCTGATGGCGTTTCTCTCGCCCTCGTTGGCCGTCGTCGCGACCTTGTCGTTGATCGCTTGGTCCATCGTCTACTTCTTGCAATTGAGCCCCCGCCCGGCGGAGTGAGCTCGTCGTCCGCCGTGATCGGCCCGGCGAACCGGATTTTGCCGGCTACGGCGAGAACTCCAGGATGCGCTCGGCGTCCCCACGGCTCGCCGGCCGCCGTTCGGCACCCTCGGATCGTCGAGCGGGTCTTGAACTGTAGATGGCACGCACCGTAAGCACCAAGGAACAAATCGAACGCGAACTCCGGCTCGGCCTCATCCCCGCGGCCGACAACGCCGCCGTCCTGCGTGAGATGGGTTTTGAGCCGCTCTACCCCCACGTCCGTGACGGATATCACGAGAAACTGTGGGGCCGGCAGATCGAGGCCGAAAGCGGCCGCGGCGGTAAGCGCCGCGCGATCCAGCGCGCCGTCCTCGAAGCCTTGGACGAGGAACGTGCCTAAGGCCGTGACGGCCTACGTCGCGCGGGGGGAGCCGGCAGGCGAGCGCGGCGTCGCCACGCGCAACGATGACGGCAGACCCTTGGATCGTACTCAGGCTGCGACCTCGGCCTCTCTGAGCGAGGGGAGGACCAGCCGCGCGAACAGCTCGATGGTCCGCAACGCTTCCCCGAGCCTCACGTCTCCGAAAGCGAACTGGCCCAGGAGATAATTGGCCTTCGTCTCGTCGAGGTGGACGCGGAGGCGCGCGGCCACCGTCGCCGGCGAGCCGGCGAACGCGGTCCCCTCATCCACGGCCGCATCGAACGACGGTGCTTTTTCGTGCGCCGCACGCAGGCCGTACTTTTCGTGTAAGAAATAAAAGTTTTCGTGCCATCGCCGATAGGCGCGGCGTCCGATCTGGAGGGCTTCGTGATCCGAATCGGCGATCACGATGAAACGGACGATCCCCGCCTTCGGCTTCGCCCCGTCCGCGCCGGCCTCCGACCACGCGGCACGGAAGCTCTCGACGATCTTGCGGGCGGCGGCGGTCCCCTCGTTGGTCACGACGTTGAAACGCGATCGGGCCGCACGGGCCGCGCTCTCCGGCGAATGGACGCCGTACCAAAACGGCGGCATCGGTTTCTGGATCGTCTCGAGCTCGATCGGGACGTTCTCGAAGCGATAGTACTTGCCCTCATAGGAGAGGGTCTTGCTCGTAAGGCCGGCGCGTAGGATCTCGAACGCCTCGACGTAGCGTCCCTGAGCTTCCTGCGGATCCAGGCCGTAGAACGCCGCCTCGACCGGCGAGATGCCGCGCCCGGTCCCGATCTCGAGGCGGCCGTTGCTCATTTGGTCGAGCATGCAGACCTCTTCGAGCAACCGGAGCGGATGATAGAACGGGAGCAGGTAGACCAGCGGAGCTACCCGCAAACGCTTCGTCCGGGCGATCGCGGCGGAGAGAAAGACGCTCGGCGACGGCGCCATCCCGATCGGTGTCGAGTGATGCTCCGCCAGATGGTAGCCGTAAAATCCGGCGCGGTCGTAGGCTTCGATGATACGTAATCGCTCCTCGTACTGCTCGTGCAGCGGGAGCGCGCCGCGGTCGAGATGATCGAAAACGCCGATCTGGAGTTCGCTCACTACGTGGCCCTCGAAAAAAGCAAGGAGCGGGCGATCCGCCCGGCTAAAGCTTGGAGCACGGTTCAATTTCGATCATGCTCCGGAAAAATGCGGTTGTCAAGCAGTGGATGCCCGTGCACCGCTCGGGCTGCGAGAACGCGGTAAGCTCGAGAAACGCCAGCGCATAAGGGAAGCGGCGCGCGCCGTCTTCCGCGAAAAGGGATTCGAGCGTGCGACGACGCGCGAGATCGCCGAACGGGCCGGCGTCGCCAACGCGACGTTGTTCGCCTATGCCCGGGACAAGCGCGATCTCATGATGCTGGTCGTCAACGACGATCTCGATGCGATCACCGATGCCGCCCTCACACCGTTCACGGGCGATCGACCGCTTTTGGACCAGCTCATCGAAGTCTTCCGCCCGCGTTATGAATACTGGGCCGCCGATCCGGACTTTTCGCGCCACGCGGTCCAACAGACGTTCGCCTCCCTGACGGAAGGAGAGAGTGCAGGGCCGGAAACGGTTCGTTTTCACGCGCGACGGCCGAAGATCGTCGCGCAATTGACCGACCTCGTGCGCGAAAAGCAACGGCTCGGCCGGGTCGGTCGCAACGTCGACGCCGAGTCCGTGGGCTGGCTGTTCATGGCGATCTACCAGGCCGAGCAACGTCAATGGCTGATCGCTGAGAAACCCGACGTCGCCGCGGGTCTCGAGCGATTACGCGCCCTGTTTCGAATCGTGATCAGGGGGATCGACGCGGCCCGGGGAGAGGCGTGACTCTCCCCTGCGATGCAACCGGCGGCGTTCGAAACGGGGTCTAAGCGGTGCCGTGAATGTTGGGAACGCCGAGGGCCGGATCGCGCGCGTCGAGACTTCCGTGGTTCGCACCGAGCATCTCGAGGGAAGCAAGGCCTGCGCGAGCTGACGGTTGTCCGGACCACTCGTAACGCGCCACCGCGAGTTGGCGACGATCTCGATCGTGCTCGGCACCTTCGTCTCCGTGCTGAACAGCACGATCCTGAGCGTCCCGCTCCACGATATCGCGCACGACCTCGGCATTTCGATCGCCGATGCGACGTTGCTCGTCACCTCGCAGATCGTCACGTTCGCGACGCTCCTCCCGATTTGCGGCTGGTTGAGCCATCGCTTCGGGCGCAAGACGCTGTACCTCGTCGCCGTCGCTGCGATCGGCGTCGGTGGGTTCGTCTGCATGTTCGCCCAAAATCTCGGGACGCTGGTCGCGATGCGGATCGTACAGGGAGCCGGCGCAGCCGCGATCGTCCCGTTGGTGCAAACGCTCCTCCCCGACATGTACGAGCCCGAACGGCGCGCCCTCGCGCTCAGCGCATGGGCGACCGCCAATAGCTTGGGGCAAGCGCTGGGGCCGCCGCTCGGCGGCGTGCTGACCACTACCTTCGGTTGGCGCGCGACGTTCGCCCCGGCCCCGCTGATCGCCGCGATCACCTGTTTGTTGGCCGCGCGCTACGTCCCCGCGGAGTCCGGACGCGTGATCTCGCTCCAATGGCGCGCGGCCGGGAGCTTGACGGTCGGCGCATTGCTCCTCCAAATCGCGTTCGTAGCGATCCCTCAACTCGGCATCCGGTCGCCGATCGTCTGGGCGCTCGCGATCGCCGGGCTGCTCTTACTCGTCGACTTCGGACGTGCAATCCGCGGCGCCGCCGTCCCTTTCGTTGCGCCGCAAGCCTTTCGCGAACCGTCGTACGTCGTGAGCTGCATCAGCGTCTTCGTCGGGACGATTTGTCTGGGCGCGACGCTCTTGGCGACGCCTCTCTATCTGATTTCGATTCGTCATTTCGCGACGATGGTCGCAGGCTTCATCGCCTTCGCCCTCCCGCTCGCCATGGCGGTCGTCGCTCCGATGACGAGCTCGCTCGTCAAACGGTACGGTAGCGTCGCGACCTTGCGCGCCGCCATGGTAGTCCTTGCGCTCGCTTCGGCCGCCACGGCGCTGATCGTCTACGGTTGGGGGAATGTAGCGGCCCTGGCGGCCGTCTTGCTCCTCATCGGCGGCGGCGTCGCCTTCACCTATACCTCTTCCGCCGTCGGAGCGCAGCAGACCGACGCGGGACGTTTCGGCGCCGGGGTCGGGCTCTTCAATCTGCTGCGGATCGCAGGGTCGGGCGTCGGCGCGGCGACCGTCGCGATCGTGGTACAGCATGACCCTCGCGGCTTCGCCACGATCTTCTTGCTGATAGGTATCGTCGTCGCTTGCGGCTTCGTGGGGACGCTGTATTGCCGCAGCCGCCCGACGTAGAGACCGACCGTCCGCTCCGAAGGGGGCGAGCGCGGTCTTTTCGCCGCTTCCGGCGAAGCCGCTTGCATGCGATGGCTCCTTTTGGCGATCGGGATCTTCGGGCTTGCGGGCGCTGCGTTCCCCGACGTCCCGCCCTGGCATTGGGCTTACGGCGCGGTCCGGGCCGACCGGCGGTTAGGTCTCCTTCGAGGATATCCGACCGGCGCCGCCGAGGCGATAGAGAACGCGATTACCCAAGTCTACGCAGGCTTCGCCCACGCCGACACGGAGGCTGCGCAGACTTGGATCGAGCGTTTCACGTACGATCGGCCGCCGAGCTGGCCCGCACCACTGCGGCGAACCGCGCTCGTCTCGTACCGGCTCTCAGGGATACGGATGCGCGACTCCCTCGCATCGTTCGTGGCGCGCATCCACCTGCGCGACGGAGAAACGTTCACCGATCGGCTGCACGTCCGCGTGAAGCGGAACGGCCGAGAGTGGCAAGTCGACTACGCGGATCTCGCGCGTGAAAGCAGGCTGTTTCGCTGATCCGCTCGCGTTCGGTTACATCGGACGGGGACCCCGACCGACCGCGAGCGCATGACGCAGCAAGATCACGCCGGCATCCAGCTGCGGCGTAGCCTGCGGTGAGGGGAGCGCGCCCGGCCGTCCCGATTGCGAGCGCATCTGCGCAATCGCGTTACGCATCTGGGATCGGGCGGTCGTCTCGGCGTTCAGAATCGATTGTTTTTCGCCGGCCGACAGTGCCGAATCGAGCTGCTGCGCCGCTGCCCGGAAGTCGGGGGTCGGAGAGACCGCGAGCTGACCGACGACGTTCGAAAGGAGCGTCCGATGCGCCGGGGTGAGCGCATTGAGCATCTGAGTCCTTGCCTGCGTCTCGATTTGCCGCATCTGCTGGCGCATTTGACGCATGGCTTGGAAGCGTCCGGGACCGGGAGAGGCGCTGGGTCCGGGTGACGGAGTCTGTGCCAACGCGCTCGTCGCACAGAAGGCGAGAGCGCAGATGATCGATACGGTTTGAAGCCAGTGTTTCACGATGAACCTACCTCTAGCACGGGATACGCAACGACCGGTCAGGAAGTTCCGGTCGCTCGGCATCATAGCGCGCTCTACTGGGACCTCTCTAGGAGCGTCACCGTGAACAGCTTGGAGAGCTTTCGCCTGCCCTATCTTCGTATCGGGCCTTTGAACACCGAGAAGAGATAGGAGAGCGACGGGATGAGGATGACGGCGCCGCAAGCGACCGCGACCAGGAATGCGACGAGCGTCGCGTCGGGCGAGGCGGCCGACGAGAGCGTCAAACGGCCCGGGACGAGTGCCGGCGCCTGCGCACCGAACCAACCGGCGAGGACCCCGGCGACCTCGATTCCGACCGCGATGCGCGCGGCCAGGTAGGAGCGCAACGCGACGCACGCCATGACGACGATGCCGAGCGCGACTGTGCCGACGATGGCGATGAGGGCCGCGGTCGAATGCATAGCGGCGAACAGCGCCGGATAGCTCCTCCCCGCCAGCAGGACGGGTGCAGCGCCCAGGATCCATACGCCGACGGTCGCCATGATCGCACGGCGGTGGAAGTCCCGGCGCAACGCCGGATCCTCGCTTTCCAAGAGGAGGAAGACCGCGGCCAACTGGGCGCATAAGGCAACCGCGAACACACCGACGCACAGCGCGAAAGGTGAGGTCCAGTCGTAGCGTCCCGTCGCGATCCCACCCGCGGCCGCTCCGAAAAAGAACGGCGCAATCGTCGAGGCCGAGCCGAAGACGATCGTCCAGGGTCGGGCGATCCGCGGCTCGTCGGCGGCATAGTTACGGAAAGCGAAGGCCGATCCGCGCAGCACGATTCCGAGCAACGCGATCGCAAGCGGCGTATTCAGACCGGTTGCGATATCTGCGAAAGCGGGCGGGAAGCACGTCCAGAGGGTGACCAAGACGAAGATGAGCCATACGTGATTCGCTTCCCAAACCGGACCGATCGCCTCGCTGATCGCGGCGCGTTGCGCCGCGCTGCGTGGTCCGGTGGCGAGCAGATCCCACACGCCGCCCCCGAAGTCGGCACCCCCGAAGATCGCATACAGCACGATCCCCAGGAGTGCGACGAGCGCGACTCCCGCGACGAGACTCATCGGTAGGCCGCCGCTTCCCCGGCTGGGGAAGCGGCCTCATGCGCCTCCGGTTCACGAGTCCCGATGCGGCGGAGCAGCCAGGCGCACATGATCGCGAGAATCACGTAGACGATCGAGAAGACGTAGAGCTGCACCTCGATGCCGGGCGCGATCGTCGCGGCGGCGTCGGTCCGCAGGAGGCCGCGCGCCACCCACGGCTGGCGACCAAACTCGGTGACGAACCAGCCCGCTTCGAGCGCGAGGATGGAGAGCGGGCCGCAGAGCCCGATCGCGAGCAAAAGCGGGCGCGGCAAGGGCATACGCCGTCGCGTAAAGACGACCCACGCGAGCGCGATCAGCAACATGAGCGTCGCGCACCCTACCATGACGTCGAAAAAGAAATGGACGGTCGCGACCGGCGGCATGTCGTCCGGTGCAACGCGATCGAGCCCACGGACTTCGGCTCTCGGATCGAAGGCGACGAGGAAGCTCAATGCGCCGGGAATCTCGAGGGCGTAGTGCGTCTCATTTTTCCCGACGACCCCACCGATGGTGATCGGCGCGTAGCGCTGGGTGTGCCGCACCACTTCCATCGCGGCGAATTTCGTCGGCTCGTGTTCGGCGTCGAAGCGAGCAATCGCATCGCCGGCGATCCATTGCAGCACGATCGCGATCGAGGCGACCAGCATCCCGATGCGCAAGCCGGCGAGGATTCGCGGTTGCTCCGGGCGCGTGCGCAAGAGCGCGAATGCGCAAACGGCGGCCGTCCCAAACCCGGTGACGACGTAGGCCGCGATCGTCGTATGCACGACCTCGACGAGCCATGGCGGAGCGAACATCGCCGCGAGCGGCCGGACGTCGACGACCCGCCCGTGATCGAGCCGAAAGCCGGTCGGCATGTTCATCCATGCATTGACCAACGTCACGAAGCCGGCGGAAACCGCGCCGCTGATCGCGATCGGGAGCGCGGCGAGCCAATGGGCGAGCGGCGAGAGCCGATTCCAACCGTAGAGGTAGAGGCCGATGAAGATCGCCTCTATGAAAAACGCAAAGCCTTCCAGCGAAAAAGGCAAGCCGATCAGGCTCCCGGCATAGCGCATGAACGTCGGCCATAGAAGGCCGAGCTCGAACGAGAGGATCGTCCCCGACACCGCGCCTACCGCGAACAGAATCGCCATTCCCTTTGCCCACGTACGAGCGAGCTCGTAGTACGGCCGATGCTTCGTCCGTAGCCACATACCCTCGGCGATGAAGATCAGCAGCGGCAGACCGACGCCGAAGGAGGCGAAGATGATGTGGAACGCAAGCGACGTCCCCATCTGAGCGCGAGCGGCGACGACGTGATCCATACTTTCATCCTACCGCCCGTGCGAGCCAAAGACTTCGACCGAGGTCGCGTCCGCTACGAGCGCGACAAGCCCCTCCGCGACGGAGACGCTAGGCCAGCGCCGCCTGTGCCGCCGCTAATCGTGCGATCGGGACCCGGTAGGGGCTGCAGCTCACATAGTCGAGTCCCAATTCTTGGCAAAACGCGATGCTGGACGGCTCGCCCCCATGTTCGCCGCAGATGCCGATCTTCAGATCGCCGCGAGCCCGACGCCCGCGCTCGACGCCCATTCGCATCAGAGTCCCGACACCGGTCCGATCGAGGACTTGGAACGGATCGTCCTTGAGCACCTTCAACTCGAGATAGCGGGGGATGAACGAGTTCTCGGCATCGTCGCGGCTGTATCCGTAGGTCGTCTGCGTGAGGTCGTTCGTCCCGAAGCTGAAGAACTGGGCATACGTGGCGAGTTCGTCGGCGACGATGCAGGCACGCGGCAACTCGATCATCGTCCCGATCTTGTACGGGACCGGCACGCCTTTTTCGGCGATCACCTCGTCCGCGACCGCTTTGGCCGCTTCATAGGTGATCTTCATCTCCTCGAGCGTCCCGACCCCGGGAATCATCACGTCCGGCCTCGCGTCGACCCCTTCCTTGCGCAGCTCGCACGCCGCCTCGAAGATCGCGCGCACTTGCATCGCATAGATCTCGGGATACACGATCCCCAGCCGGCACACCCGTAATCCGAGCATGGGATTGGCCTCGTGCAACGCCCGAACGCGGCCGAGTACGGCCATTTTTTCCTTGTATACCGGGTCGTCCTCGCCTTTGGTGAGCCGCAATTCGGTCGTCTCGACCAGCAACTGCTCGAAAGAAGGTAGGAACTCGTGCAGCGGCGGGTCGAGCAACCGAATCGTCACGGTGTAGCCGGCCATCGCTTTGAGGATGCCCTTGAAATCCTCGCGCTGAAACTCGAGCAGCCGTGCGAGCGCACTCGCACGCGCTTCCGGCGTATCGGCGATGATCATCTTTTGGACGATCGGCAGCCTGTCCGTCGCCATGAACATGTGCTCGGTCCGGCACAGACCGATCCCCGTCGCGCCGAGACTGCGCGCCCGCTGTGCGTCTTCCGGAGTATCGGCATTCGCCCACACGCCGAGCTGCTTGGCGTCGTCCGCCCATTCGAGGAAGGTGGCGAGCCACTCCGGGAGATCGGTCGGCGGCGGGATGAGGTTGAGCTTACCGCGCACGACGATCCCGCTCGTCCCGTCGATCGTGATGTAGTCGCCTTCGTTCAAGGGTTGCCCGGCGAGGATCGCCTTCTTCTCACGCCGGCTGACGCGGAGCGCTTCGCAGCCGCTCACGCACGGCTTTCCCATCCCGCGTGCGACCACCGCGGCGTGCGAGGTCGCCCCGCCCTTCGATGTGAGGACTCCCTGGGCGGCGATCATCCCGTGTACGTCATCGGGCGCCGTCTCGGTCCGTACGAGGATCACGTCTTTCCCGGCAGCGGCCCATTTTTGCGCCGTGTCCGGATCGAAAACCACGGCACCGGCCGCCGCGCCGGGCGACGCATTCAACCCTCGGGCCGCGATCTCGTATTGCTCATTCGGGTCGATCCGCGAATGGAACAGCTGATTGAGCGACTCGGCACTCACGCGCTTGAGCGCCTCGGCACGCGCGATCAACCCTTCGGCGACCATATCGACGGCGATCTTGACCGCGGCCTGCGCACTGCGCTTCCCGCTGCGCGTCTGCAGCATGTAAAGCTTCCCGCGCTCGACCGTGAACTCGAGGTCCTGCATGTCGCGATAGTGCTTCTCGAGTTTATCGGCGATCGCGACGAACTGGGCGTAGACGTCGGGCTGCGTCTTCTCCAGATCCGCGATCTTTTCGGGAGTGCGGATCCCGGCGACGACGTCCTCGCCTTGCGCGTTGCGCAAATACTCGCCGAAGAGGGTTTTCTCGCCGGTATTGGGATCTCGGGTGAAGGCGACGCCGGTCCCCGAGTCGTCCCCCAGGTTGCCGAAGACCATCGCGACGACGTTCACCGCCGTCCCCCAATCGTCCGGGATCTTGTTATACCGGCGATAGTCGACGGCGCGCTTGGAATTCCAAGAGTCGAACACGGCGCTGATGGCGAGCATCAACTGCTCGTCGACGCCCTGCGGAAATGCGCGCCCGGTTCGCGTCTGGACGATCCGCTTGAACTCCGCGACGACCGACCTCCAGTCTTCGGCCGACAGATCGGGATCGTTCTGCACGCCCTTCCGCTTCTTCGCCTCCTCGATCACCCGGTCGAAATGCTCCTTGGGGATCTCGAGGACGACGCTCGAGAACATCGCGATGAAGCGACGATACGCATCCCAGGCAAAACGGTCGTTGTTCGTCTCGCGCGCGAGCGCCTCGACGGTCTTGTCGTTCAGGCCGAGGTTGAGGATCGTGTCCATCATCCCGGGCATCGAGACGCGGGCGCCGCTGCGCACCGAGACGAGCAGCGGCGTTCGGTCGCCGCCGAACCGCTTCCCGGTCCGGCGCTCGAGCTCGCGCATCGCGGCATAGACGGCCGCCCGGAGATCCTCGCTCAGCCTCTTGCCCTGGGCGTAGAAGCGCAGACACTCCTCGGTCGTGATCGTAAAGCCCGGCGGGACGGGCAAGCCGGCCTTCGTCATCTCGGCGAGGCCGGCGCCCTTCCCGCCCAGGAGCTCTTTCATGCTCCCGTCGCCCTCGTCAAAGAAATATAGCGGCTTGTTGCCGTGGGTGACCGCAACCGGCGGCGTCAGCGTAGCCAAAGTCTCTCGTACTCCAATCGACGGGATGGGAAGCTGCTTCCTGAGGCAGCTTGCTGGGCTGGAAGTTTATTTCCAGATATAGTCGATTCTATACCCTTTGGCGTCGTCTTTTGACGTAGCCGCGGTCCCCGGGCGGCTGGTTTGATCGGGGACCCAACTATTGGGACTTTCGCGGCCGGCACCGCTGGAGAGCGCTTGGATGCCGGCCGACGCGGGTACGTCCTATCTTTTGGGACCTACGTCCCATGACGCCTGGCCTGAAAGGGTGTATTACTGGTGCAATGGGTCGCGCGCCAGGCGGCTAAACGAAAGTAGAGCTTGATTGCCTATATCCCCGAAATCGGGCGTCCGCAATTTCGGAATGTGTGCTAGTGATATAGGCAAGATGGTCGAGGGATACCCGTACTAAGATACCAAGCCAACTGACGCTTTGGTCCCTCGGCGTTATGACTCGGCTGCATTTTACGGGGGTTTTCCTTGCAGCAGGTTTCTCATGAAGGTGAGACCCAGGTCTTGGATTTTGGGACTTCGGGTGAGGTCCTCGAATTTCAGCGTGCGGTCCCTCCCTTGTTCCTCGTCGACCAGAACCTTCGGATCGTTCTCCGTTACGATGGAAGCGAGGGCTCATACGGAGCCTCCTTCATCGACGAGCGGACCCAAAAGTTCATCTCTCTCCTCGACGACGCGGTGCGCGAAATGGTCGGAGCGCGCTGGCCGTACGAAGCGGTTCAGCGCGTGTTGCGTCCTCTGGGTTGCGTCGTCGCGGCGTTTCCATTGCGAGGTAAGCTCGGCCGCTGGCTCGCGATCACGGTACAACCGTTGCGTAATCGGAACAGTCTCGCGCGTGCCGCCGCCAAGTTCGCCTTGACGAGGCGCGAGGTCGACGTCCTCGAGCAAATTCTCGATGGACGATCGGCCACGGAGATCGGCGCGATGCTGAACATCGCGGAGACGACCGTCCAAGGGTACTTCAAGCAACTCTTGAGCAAAACGGATTCGCGCAGCCGCGCCACCATGGTCGCCAAGGTGCTCGACTGGGAAGGACGCGAGGCGTCGTCGCATCCAAGAGCGATCTGAGCGCGGCGCTGCGAATGACCGCGCTCCAAATCGGAATGACCGCGGCGACGACTCGAAGAGGCGGAGCCGATCGGTATTTCTTCGACCTCTTCCGCGCATTGCCGCCGATCGGGGTGGAGCTTCGCGGCCTCGTCGTCGGCGATCCCGACGACCCGCTCGGCGCGGTGCGGAGCTTCGCCGCCGGCGACGCGAGCATGCTGCGGCGCTGGGTCGGGATTCAAAAGGCGTTCGCGAGTCTGATCGAAGATGCCGACCTCGTCGCCTCGCACTTCGCGGCACACACGGTAGCGATACTCCATCGGATCCGATCGCGACCGCTGGTCGTTCACTTTCACGGCCCTTGGAAACTCGAGAACCGGATCGAGGGGACCGGGAGCGTCAAAGCGACGCTTCAGGGATCGATCGAGAGTGCCGTCTATCGGCGGGCTGCACGTCTCATCGTCCTCTCGAACGCGTTCGGCGAGATCCTCGTCCGTGAATACGGCGTCGCGCGCGAGCGGATCCGCGTCATCCCCGGCGGGGTCGATCTCACCCGCTTCAGCGCGCTCGGCTCGCGAGCCGACGCGCGCCGCGTGCTAGGGTGGCCGCTCGATCGCCCGACGGTCGTCACGGTCCGTCGTCTCGTCCGCTCAAAAGGACTGGAGCGCCTGGTCGACGCGATCGATGCGGTGCGTAAAGAGCTCCCGGAGATTTTGACGATCATCGTCGGGAGCGGTCCGCTTGCGGCCGAGCTCGAGTCTCGCGTGCGTGAGCGCCGTCTCGGAGCGCACGTGCGGTTGAGCGGTCACGTTCCGGACGACGCGCTACCCCATGTCTATCGCGCAGCCGACCTCTGCGTCGTCCCCTCCGTCGCGCTCGAAGGCTTCGGCCTCGTCGTCCTCGAGGCTCTGGCCTGCGGGACGCCCGCCTTGGTCACGCCGGTGGGCGGTATGCCCGAAGTCGTCGGCCCGCTCGCACCTGCACTCGTGTTGCCGGACGCCGGCGGCGCGGCGATCGCCGACGGAATCGTCGCGGCGCTGCGCGGCCGTATCCCGCTCCCCGACGAGCAAGCCTGCAGAGAGCACGCGGCTCGATTTCGTTGGCCTTGCATCGCCAAGCGCATCAAAGATGTGTACGACGAGGTCGCCTGACGGCGCCCCGCTCTCGACCCTGCAGATCGGGATGACGGCGTCGCGCCGACACACCTCCGGGACCGACCGCTACTATCTCGATCTGCTGCGAGCGCTCCCGTTGCTCGGGGTCCGAGTCCACGGCGTCGTTTTGGGGGATCCTGCCGGGCTCGACGATCCCGTCCCCGGCCTCGAGAGCTTTGCGCCGGAAGATGCGCCTCGACTGCGGCGCTGGGCCGGCGTCCGCCGGGCGGTAAGCCGGCTCATCGGCGAGACGAACCTCGTCGTCTCACACGGCGCCCCGCACGTCTTCCCCGCCCTCGATCAGATCCGCATTCGTCCGCTCGTCGTTCACTTTCACGGCCCCTGGGCGCTGGAAGGGAGCGCCGAAGGAGTCCGACGCGGCATCGTCTTCATTCGCTCGCTGCAAGAACGTGCCGTCTATGCTCGGGCCGAACGGTTCATCGTCCTCTCGCGCGCATTTGCCGAGATCTTGCAGCGCGAATACCGGATCTCGCCCGCGAAGATTCGGATCGTCCCCGGCGGCGTCGATCTATCGCGCTTCGCGGCACGGGAGACCCGCGAAGAGGCGCGCCGGCGCCTGGGATGGCCGACGGACCGACGGATCGTCGTGGCCGTCCGGCGCCTCGTCCCCTCGAAGGGATTGCATCGTTTCATCGGGGCGATCGCTGCGCTGCGTTCAGCGACCCCCGACATCCTCGCGTTCATCGTCGGGAGCGGTCCGCTGCTCGCCGATCTGCAACGCCACGTGCGCGAGCACGGGCTCGAGCCCTGGATCCGGTTCACCGGTTACGTGAGCGACGACGCTCTGATCGCCGCGTATCGCGCCGCCGATCTCGCCGTCGTCCCGACGCTCGCCTTCGAGGGCTTCGGACTCGCCGCCGTCGAGGCGCTGGCGACGGGGACGCCGGTGTTGGTTACGCCGATCGGCGGTCTCACCGAAGTCGTCGCGGATCTAGACCCCGGCCTCATCCTCCCCGGTGTAACGATCAGCGATATCGCCGAAGGCATTCGGCGTGCCCTCGGCGGCGAGCTCACCCTGCCCCGCGCCCAGGCGTGCATCGCGCACGCACGCCGTTTCGGCTGGCCGCTCGTCGCGCAACGGATCCGCGACGTCTATCGGGAGGTCGCGTAAATGATCCGCGTCGCTTTCGTCGATCAGATCGGGCGCGCGCCGGGCGGCGCGGAGCAGACCCTCGCGGCCTTTCTTCGCCACGCGCCGACCGACATCGAACCGATCGTCGTCCTCTTCGAAGACGGCGGCTTCGCCGATCGCGTGCGCGCTCTCGGCGTCCCGGTCGAGATCATCACGATCCCGTACAGCATCGGATCAGCGACCCGCGAGCGGCCGCAGCTGAGCGCCGCGTTCCAAATCCCCCCGGTCGCGTTTGCACTCGCTCGGACGCTGCGCCGCCGCAGCGTCGAGCTCGTCTACACCAACACGATGAAAGCGCATTTCGTCGGCGCGCCGGCCGCCCGGCTGGCCGGGATCCCCTGCATCATGCACTTCCACGATATCGTCGCAGGCGTCGGCCTGCGAGCCCTTCGCTCCGTCGCCAAATTCGGTACGCGCGAACGCATCGCGTGCTCGCAGGCGGTCGCCGATGCGATCGGGCTCGGAAAGACGACGGTGATCTACGCGCCGATCGAGCTCGAGGACTATGCCGCACTCCCCGATCGCGAGGACGCGCGCCGGGGACTCGGTTTCCCCGACGCCACACCCGTCGTCGCGATCATCGGACGAATCAATCGCTGGAAGGGGCACGAGCGCTTCCTCCGCATCGCGGCACGCGTCTCCGCCGAGGTGCCGAGTCGGTTCGCGATCGTCGGAGCCCCTGTCTTCCGTGGCGCCGATTTCGTCCCCGAGCTCCACAAACTCGTCGACGAGCTCGAGCTTACGTCGTGCGTCTCGTTCATCCCATGGGTCGACGACGTGCGGACCGTCTACGCGGCGATCGACGTGAACGTGAATTGCTCGTTTCGCGAACCGTTCGGTCGAACGAGCGTGGAAGCGGCGGCCGCCGGCGTCCCGACGATCTGTTTCGACGACAGCGGAGCCGCCGAGACGATCGTCCACGGCGTGACCGGGCTCGTCGTCCCGGCCGGCGACGAGCGCTCTTTCGCGGAGGCGATCATCCACTATCTGCGCGACGCCGCGCGTCGGCGTGCGAACGGCACGGCCGCACGCCGCGCCTCTTTCCGCTTCGACGCGAAGCTGATCGCCGCGGAGACGGCCGACGTCATTCGCCGAGTCGCGGCGTGACGATGGGCCAAAGAGAGCCGCGCGTCGCGATCGTCACCGATCCGCTCGTCCAACGCGGCGGAGCCGAGCGCTGTGCGGAAGTCCTGGCGGGGATCTTCCCGCAGGCGCCGATCTTCGCGATCCTCTACTCGCCGACGACCGGTCCCGCGTCGCTCGCCGCACGCGTCACGACGTCGCCGCTCGGCCGCATCCCGGGAGGGGCGCGACGTCATCGCTGGCTCCTCCCGTTCTACCCCGCGGCGGTGGAGAGCTTCGATCTGAGCGGCTACGAGGTGATCATCTCGCTCCACCACTCGGCGGCGAAGGGCCTGCTGCGCGGGGCCGATCAGTATCACATCTGCTACTGCTGTACTCCGATGCGCGCTCTGTGGGAACGCCGTTCGGAGGTCGGCGCGCACCTCCCGATCCTCGCACGCCCGCTCGCCGCCGCGTTGCTGCGCCGCCAAAGGATATGGGACTATGTGACCGCGGCGCGCGTCGATCGCTTCGTCGCGATCAGTCAAACTGCGCGCCGCCGTATCGCCAAGCACTACGGCCGCGAGAGTGAGGTCCTCTACCCGCCGATCGACGTGGTACGCTTCTCACCCGGCCGCTCCTCGCGCGACGGCGACTATTACCTCGTCGCCTCGCGCCTGGTCCCCTACAAGCGGATCGACCTTGCCGTCGCCGCAACGGCGGCGCTGGGTCGCAAACTGGTGATCGTCGGGCGAGGGCCGGAGGCGCACCTCGTCCGAGCGCCCCACGTAACCTATCTCGGGCATGTCCACGACGAGGAACTGGTCGACCTCATGCGCGGCGCCCGCGCGATGATCTTCCCGGCCGACGACGACTTCGGGATGGCGCCCGTCGAGATGATGGCCTGCGGGAAACCGGTCGTTGCACTGGCCGCAGGCGGCGCGCTCGAAACCGTCGTCGACGGCGTCACCGGCGTTTTCGCAAACGCACAGACCGTCGAGGCATTCGTGCGCGCGATCTCGGCGCTCGAACAGCGACGCTTCGATCCCGAACGAATTCGCGCGCACGCCGAACGTTTCTCACGAGAGTCCTTCGCGCGCGCGTTCCGGCGTCTGGTCGACGAGGCGCCTCCTCCCCCCGCCGTGCGCTCGCTGAACGGCGCCCCGAGCGCAATGCCGACGTGAAGACCCTCTTCGTCATACACGACGCCCCCTATCCCGCGCGCAGCGGCTCGCCGCTGCGTTGTTGGCACAACATCAACGTTTTGGCGCAGCGCGGCCCCGTGTACGTCTTCTCGGTCGGACGGCGGGAACCGGAGATCACGGCGATGCCGATCGTCAGCGACTGGGTTCACGTCGACCCGCAGCAGCTCTCGTCCGGGAAGTGCGGTCCGCTCAGCAGGCTTGCACGCCTGTTCCGCCAGCGACAATATCCGGTCGACGACCGGGCGCTCGAGGCGATGATCGACCGCCGGCTGCGCGGTTTCATCGACCGTCTCCGACCGGATCTGGTAATCCTGGCTCACTGGCAGGAAGCGTTCCCGGCCGCCCTCGAGGGATTCGCACCGGTCATCGCCGACGCCCACAACATCGAGTCGCTCCTCGTCCGCGAATCGATCGGCGCCGACCGGTCCCTCGCAACGCTGCGTCACCGACTACGCGCCTGGCGCTGGCGCCGACGCGAACGCGAGCTCTTTCGCAAGGCGCGCGGCGTTTGGGTCACGAGCGACGACGATGCGCGCAACGTGGCGCTCCTGGGGAAAGACCTGCCCAAACCGATCGTATGGCCGAACGTCGTCGACGTCGACTATTACGCGGACGTCCTCGATGGAAGGATGAGCCTGCCGGACGGTTTCGCAAAAAACGGGCGCACGATCGCCTTCGTCGGCTTCTACGCATGGCCGCCGAATGCGCACGCGGCGATGACCTTGATCGAAGAGATCTTCCCGATCGTCGCCTCGCGTTTTCCGGCGTCCCGCTTGCTCCTCGTCGGGAAAGAACCGACGACCCGGATGCGTGAAGCCGCCCAACGGGATCCGCGCATCGTCGTCACCGGGATGGTCGACGACGTGCGGCCGTATTTGGCGCTCACGGACGTCTGCGTGATCCCTCTGACGCAAGGCGGGGGGACGCGCCTCAAGATACTCGAGTCTTTCGCTTCCGGCGTCCCGGTCATCAGTACGGCGAAGGGAGCCGAGGGTCTCGACGTCCGCGACGGCGAGCATATCGTCATCGCGCAAGAGCCGGCACGGATGGCGTCGGCGATAATCGAGTGTTTCACGGATCCGCAGGCGCGCCGTGCGCAAGTCCAAAACGCGCTCGCCCTCGTCCGGCGCGGTTATTCACGCGATACGCTGCGCGAACGGCTCGACGAAGCGCTCGCCGCCAGCCTCACACAGACGCGCTGACAGCGCGGCGGCGGCCTCATGGCCGATCCCCTCGGCCGAGGGCGTCATGACGGTAGAGCGCATCCTCGGGCGATTTCGACGAAGAGCCTCTCGAGCTTGGCGGCGTGGTGTTCGACCGTGAAGAATCGCTCGACGCGACGCCGTCCGTTCTCGCCCAAACGGCGGCGCAACGACTCGTCGTCGAGCAGCCTCCGTATACGTTCAGCCAACGCGCGCTCATCGCCCGGCCGGACGAGATAGCCCGTCTCTCCGTCGGCGACGATCTCGGGCGTCGCACCGACGCCGAGCGCGACGACGGGGAGCCGGGCGGCCATCGCCTCCAGATAAACATGGCCGAATGCGTCGCGAGCCGACGGCATGACGAAGAGATCCGCCTCCGCGTACAAACGTCGCCAGCGCGCCGAATATGCCTGCACGTCGCGGTGGACGATGATTTGCCGGTGCGAAGGGATGTCGCTCTCGGTCGTTACGATGTGCAGCTCGACGTCGGCTGCGGCGAGCCGGTCGAGAAACACGTCGACCAACATCGGGCCGCCCTTCCGACGGAATTCACCCCCGACGAACAAGATGCGCTTGACCCCGCGCCGGTCCGCAGTTCGGACGCTCGCGATCCCATCGAACCTTTGCAGATCGACGCCGGGCGGGATGACGAAGAGGCGCCGGGGCGCCACACCGTCGTCGCGGACCATCGAGTCGGCGGCCCACTGCGAAAAGGTAACGACGGCGGCGGCGTTGCGGAGCGGCGCGGATTCGAGCCTGCGGCTGACCTCGAAGGTCCAGTACCATGACGGCGTCGTTTGATGCGCCGCCGCCAGCGCCGCCGTCCGGTCGGCCGTGATGACCGTCGGGATCCGACGAATCAGATCGGTCGAGAGCAGCGCCAGGCATTGCGTGTGGAAGTGCAGCACATCGGGGAGATGGTTGCGCAGCGTGCGGACGAGAAGGCGGCGGGCCATGAAGGATGTCGCGAGTTCGTAGCGCGCCGGGAAGAAATCGAGGTTTCGCGCGTTGATCCACGTGATCGGAGCGCGCCGCGTCAAAATGCGCCCGATGAGGCGCGAAAACGGCTCGCGGCGCTCGTCGCCCCAAAGCGCGTGAAAGCTGATCGCCGGTGAGTTACGGTACGCGCGCCGCAACAGCTCGGCATACGTCTTGTTGCCGAGCAACGGCGTCTGAATCGAGAGCACGTCGACGCGCTGCGCGGCCGGCGTTTCGGCGATCGCGGAAACCGTTCCGATCATGCCGCTTCCCGATAGACGTCGTACACGCGAGCCGCGATCGTCGGCCACGAAAAGCGGGAAGCGAACGCGACGCACCGGTCCTCCGGCGGCGGGGCGAGCCGGCCGCCCAGGGCATCACCCAGTCCCAGCGCGAGATCGGCCGCCCGATGACCGCGCATGACCAGCCCGGGCGAGAGTTGGTCGACGATCTCGGGCATCCCGCCGACCGGCGTTACGAGAACCGGCGTCCCACACGCGAGCGCCTCGATGACGACCAAGCCGAAGCCTTCGTACGCGACCGACGGGACGACGAACCAGTCGGCGGCGCGGTAGAGCCTCGCCAGCCGGTCGTCGGGGACGTAGCCGGCAAATCGCACCCAGCGCTCGAGACCGCCTTCTTCCACCCGCCGCTCGAACTCACGAGCGAGCGAACCGCTCCCGGCGACGACCAACAAGACGTCCGGGATCGTTCGCCGGACTTCCCCGATCGCATCGATGAGGTTGTCGACGCCCTTGGTCTTCTCGAGTCGTCGGACCGTCGCAACGATGGGACGATCGAGCGGCCAGCCCAGCTCTCGGCGGGCTTCTTCCTTTGAAGCGGCCGGCTTGAATCGGCGCAGATCGACGCCGCCCGGGACGACACGTACCCGCTCCGGCCGGAGACGGTACTCCCGTTCGAGGAGGTCGCGAAACGCTTGCGAGAGGACGATGAGACGTTGCGCATAGCCGTACACCATCCGTTCTTGCAGCGCGCGCAGCAGCAGCGTATGCAGGGGAAGGCCGGCGAATCGCCCCTCGAGCGCCCAGGGGCCGTGAAAATGAACGACGAGCGGTCGCGTTCGAATCAAATCGAGCGCGGGGAAGGCGTGCGGCGCAAAGTGTGAGACGACCAGGTCGCTTTCCTCGATACGGGGCGCGACGGTGCGTCGCAGACCGGACCAGCGGCGGTACGCCCGACTCCCTTCCGGAGCGAAGCTCTCGACGTTGCGCGGATCGAAGCCGACCGCCGAAGGGTCGCCGAGGACGACGCCGTGGACCGCGACCCCGAGCTCCGCAAGCGCCTCGAGCAAGCTCGCGTAGTAGCGATCGGAGCCGGACGTCCGGTTCGGCGAGGCGATCAACCCGATTTGCAGCGTCGAGAGGGGCTTCATCCTCTTCACGCGGCGATCCGCGCGATCTCGCCGGGGACCAGCGCGGCATCCGGCCACCACGCGCCGCTCAGCCGCGATAGGAACAGATAGAGCCCGAGATAGGCGGTCCCAAGGACGGTGAGCGCCCCCAATCCGCTGTAACGGTCGGCGAAGAGCCGCCAAATGAACTCGGTGTGAATCGCGCAGGACGTCGCGAGCGCGCTCAAGATACAGGCGCAGCCCAAGCGCACTGCAGGCGATCCGATCGTCCGCCACCACGACGAGCGGCGAAGACGATGATAGATCGTGAGGAAATAGAGCGTCCCTGCCAGCCACCCGATCGCGGTCCCCATTGCGACGCCGACGACCCCGAAGCGCGGGACCAGGACGATCGTGCTCGAAAGGTTCGCGACGGTCGCGATCCCGGTATAAAACGTTTCGTATCGAGGTACCCCGCCGGCCCGTAAGATCGTCACCCCGACTCCGGTGAGGCTGCTGACCGCGTAGCCGACGGTCAAGCACAGCGTCACCGATGCAACGTATGGTAACGTCTCACCCATCCAAACGCGCATGATCGCATCGTTCGCGCCGACGATGAACCCCGCAAAACCTAGCGCCCCCAAGATCAAATAGAACGTCCCGCAGCGATACATCCGATCGAGCCACGCCCCGTCTCTATGAGCGTCGGCCGCCGATGCGGCGGGCAAGATCGCATCCGAGAGATAAGCGGGGAGGGACTTCGTGAACCAAGCGAGTTTGCTCCCGATTTCGTAGTACGAAACGCTCGCGACACTCACTGTGCCGGCGGTGATGAAGCGTCCGATATCGAGACTCGCCATGCTGAACATACTGTTCAGCTGCGTCCATGCGCCGAAGCCGAAGAGCCTTCGGATGATGAGCGCGTCGAAACGCCCCGGATTATGCCAAACGCCGCCGAAGAGCGCGCGTGCCGTGACGTATTGGAGCGCGGCCGTCGTCACGACTTGCAGCCCTTGTGCCGCGACGATCCCGTCGATCCCCCAACCGCGGCGCAGTAAGACGACCGTAGCCGCCGCGTATGCGAGGTAACCGATCACGTTGTTGCGGCTGGCGAGGTCCATCCTGTGCATCGACACGACGACCGTCCCCGGAAGCCCGAGGACCATCGACGCCGCCAGGACCACGAACAAGATCCGGAAGAGCCCGATCGCGCCGGGGACGTCTTGCGGCGGCATTTTGAACAGATGCACGATCGCCGGCGCCAAGAGGAACACCGGGAGTGCCAGCGCCGCCCCGAAGCAAGTGTAAAAGATCATCCCGAAGCTGACGACCTGTCGCGCGGCGGCCTTGTCCCCTTGCTCGACGTACTGGGTGATGAACTTCACGAACGCGCCGCCGAGTCCGAAATCGAGCAAGCCGAGGTAGCCGGCGAGCGCGCCGACGATCGAGAAGAGACCGAAGTTCTGCAAACCCAGAGAGTGTACGATGAACGGCGTCAGGCTGAAGCCGATCGCCATCATCGCGATACGTGCGCCTGCGCCGGTCAGCGCGTTGTGCAAAATTCGGATCCAGCTACCGCCCGACATCGCTCCTCGTAAGGCGCCGGTACTCGGCTTCGAGGCGCTCGATGACGCAATCCCAATCGTAGAAACGCTCGACGACCTCGCGATTGTGCTTCCCCATCGCCCGCTGCAGTTCGGGCGATTCGAGGATCTCGATCAATGCGTCGGCGAGTCGTTGCGCGTCACCGAGCGGTACCTTCCGCCCGCCTTGCTCGTCCACTATGTGAGCGGCTCCGCCGGCATCGGTCACGACGACCGGTTTCCCCGATGCCATCGCCTCCAACAGCGCCATCCCGAACGGCTCACCGAAGGAGGGCATGCAGAAAACCGTGCACTCCCGCAGCAGCTTCGGAACGTCCGCCCGCTCGACGAGGTATCTGATGTCGACGTGTTCGCGCTCGCCTGCGACCGAGGCGACGAAATCCTCGCCGCGGTGTCCCCAGCCCGCGACGACGAGCCGGCATCGCGGTAGACGGGCACGAACGCGTCGAAACGCCTCCGCCAGGACGAAGATCCCCTTGCGATCCTCGATCCCGCCGAGGAAGAGAATCGACGGATCGAGATTCGCCCGCCCATCGTCGGGCGGCGCCGGCGTATAGAGTGCGGGATCGATCCCGTGCGGCAAGACGACGACCTTCCGCCCCTCACGCCGTCGATCGACGATTCTGCTGCGTGCGGCGGGAGTCGTTACGAAGATCGCGGCCGCGTGCCGTTGTTGCACTGCGGCGACCGCCCGTTTGGCGTACCGAACGAAGACGCTGCGCCATCCGCCCGAGGCCCGTTCGCCGAACTCGGCCGGCCAATCGCCGACGTAGCTTCCGAGGACGACCGGTACGTCCACGCCCGCAACCGCGAGGCTCATCCCCGTAAAGACCGGGTTGAGCTGATGTACGAGATCGATCCGCCCCCTTCGTCTGAGCTTCTCAAAGAGACGGCGGACCTCGAGCATATAGCGTAAGCGACCGCGCAACGACGTCCCGTCGCCGATGCCGATTTGGTACAAGCGCAGTGTCTGCGGGATGTTTCGCCGGACGTCGACACGCGGCGCAGCGACGTGAACGACGTGCCCGCGCCGCGCCAACCGCGAGACGATCTCGAACGCGACCAAGCCGTCGCCGTGCGCTTGATGATCGGTGAGAATGTCGGAGGCATGGGGGACGAAGATGGCCAGACGCCGACGCAATGAGACCCCGTCAGGCATACTGCAGAGCCTCCTTGACGAGCCACTCGTAGGTCTTGCGTAACCCATCGACGAGCGGCGTCGAGGCGGACCAGCCGAGCCGGCGGGCCAATGTCGTATCGGGACGGCGCCGCCGCGGATCTTCGGGACGAGCCGGGAGCATATCGATCCTCGGCGCGACGCCCGTCACCTCCGCGACCGCAGCCGCGATCTCGACGATCGAGCGTTCCTCTTCGCTCCCCAGATTCACCGGCTGCGCCTGCTCCATCGGGTGACGCATGACGGTGAGGATCCCCTCGACGAGGTCGTCGACGTAGGTCAGGGAGCGCGTTTGCAGGCCCGACCCGTGTATCGGGAAAGCGGTGCCGTCTCTAGCGGCTCGGAGAAGCGCCGGGATCAATCGGCCGTCGCCGATACTCATCCGCGGCCCATAGCAGTTGAAGATCCGGATGATCCGTCCGTCGAGACCTCGCTCGCGCGCGGCGACCGAGATCGCCGCTTCGCCGAAGCGCTTCCCTTCGTCGTAACAAGCACGCGGACCGATCGGATTGACGTTCCCGAAATACCCTTCCGGCTGAGGATGGACGAGCGGATCGCCGTACACCTCGGAGGTCGACGCGAACAGCATGGTCGCCTTCCATTCGAGCGCGAGCTCGATGAGCGACATCGTCCCGAGCCCATTGACCGCGAGCGTCTCCCAAGGACGGCTCCCGTACGCTTGGGGACTCGCCGGCGAGGCCAAGTGGAAGATCCGCTCGATCGGTTCGCACATCGCCGGCGCGACGGCGTCGTAAATATCGTCGATTTGGGCGGCGACGTCGACGTAGACGAACGTAACCGACCCCGTTTGCAGGGCCCCCTCGAGATTCGACAGACGACCGGTCGACAGATCGTCGCAGACGATCACGCGCTCGCCGTCGCGAACGCAACGATCGACGAGATGACTACCGAGGAATCCCGCCCCGCCGGTAATTAGGATGGCCATTCCGCTTGCTTTTTCTTATGGCTTCCGGCGCCCACGGCTGCATCTGCGATAACCTCGTATCACGCCCGGCGGTAGGACATCCATACCGCAAACGGGGGGATTACCGCCAAAACCACCGTGTTTGAGGTATGGCAAACGCACTGAACACTGTGTTACGAAGACCTCACGATATTCTCGGTGCGGAACCGATCGCAGTGCTTTTTCACGGGTACGTTCCAAACGTCTGATCGCGAGCGGCCGTCCTCGGTCGAGCGCGATGAAATTCGGCGGCGCCGAGAGGTGAGGGCGAGATGGTGACCTGGCTCCTTCGCGAAATCGGCAAATCGAAGATTCGGACCCCGCAGCTCGGCGCAGTACTCCTGTTCGTCACCGCGGCACCCGCTTTCGCGGGCACGCTGCATCCCGGCGACAAGATCGTCGTCACCGTCTACAACCACCCGGAACTCTCGGCGAACGTGACGATCGACGCAGGCGGGAACATCTCGCTCCCGGTGGCCGGGACCGTCCAGGCTCGGAATGTCGACCCCGATGCCCTGGCCAAACAGATCTCCGACCGTCTCGCACCCTATGTTCGTCAGGTCGCGGTGCAGGTGCGGCTCGAGACGCAAAGCGATTCGATTTTCATCGCCGGTGGTCCGGGCGGCGTCCTCAAGTACCGGCCCGGCGAAACCTTGACGAGCGTCGTAGACGAGTTGCAAGTCCCGACGCTCCCTGGTTCTGCGGCCGCCGTCAACCCGCACGACACGGCCGCTCGAGCGCCGCAAAACACTCAACTCGATCTCCTCGACGGACCCGTCGATTTCCGCCACGTCACGATTTTGCGCGACGGTAAAACGCTGGGACCGTTCGACGTCGTGGCACTGCGCGGCGCCGGCGATCCGGGACCCGCACTCCTCCCCGACGATACGATTCAGCTCGTCGACAAACCGATCGCGGTCGCAGTTCGCGGAGACGTCGCCCGGCCCGGGACGGTCTACCTCGACGTGGACGAACCGCTCTCGCAGGCCCTTTTGCAAGTCGGCGGTCCGAACGCGACCGCGACGGAGACGCAGATTACGCTGACGCGCAACGGAGCGTCACGGCAGGTGACGATCGGCAGCCCGATCTTCTCGCAGCCGGCGCAAAACGGCGACGTCCTCACCTTCCCGCGAGCCCCGCGCGTCGACGTCCTCGGAACTGTCGAAAAGCCCGGCTCGACGAGCTTACGCGGCGATGCGACGCTGGTCGCTGCGCTCTACTACGCCGGTGGGCCGGCCGCCCATGCCAATCTCAAGTCGGTCCAAGTCATCCACGACGGCCGACGCAAGACGTACGATCTCGCCAAGCTCCAAAAAGGCGATACGGGCGAAAACCCGACGCTCGTCGATGGAGACGTCGTCTTCGTCCCGCAGGGAAGCACGTTCGATTGGAGCCAAATCTGGCAAGCGATCGGTGCGCTCGGGCTGTTCGGGTTGCACATATGACCGCCCGCTGCGCCTCACGGGAGCGGCCCGCGCGGATCGTCTTCCGTGAGGACCCGGCATACCGCGCGCCGCGCCGGGCCTTCGACGTATCGCTCGCACTCGTCGTCCTCTCGGTCTCGCTGCCGATCATGCTCTTCGCCGCCGTCGCCATTTGGCTCGAGGATCGCGGACCCGTGATCTTCGCTCAGCGCCGCGTCGGACGCTTCGGCCGGCTCTTCACGATGTACAAACTGCGAACGATGCGGCGGAGCGAGTGTCGTGACGCGCTCTCACCCGATACGAGGGACGACTCGCGGATCACCCGCGTCGGCTCCTGGTTGCGCAAAACGTCGATCGACGAGTTACCGCAGTTTTTCAACGTCCTTCGGGGCGATATGGCCGTCGTCGGGCCTCGGCCGGAGATGCCGTTCATCGTGCGCCGATACCAGCCGTGGCAGCATCTCCGTCATCTCGTCAAGCCCGGGATCACCGGGCTCTGGCAGATCACGTGCCGGTCGCGAATTCCGCTTCATACACCGGATGCGACGAAGATCGATCTGGTTTACATTCGATCGGCTTCGCCGAGCATGGACCGACGCATCGTACTCGATACATTCCGCGCGATCATCTCGACACAGGGCGCCTACTGAGGAGGATCGTTTGCATCCGACGAGGAGCACGGAGATCTGCATTGTCGGGACGGGATACGTCGGTATGGCGAGCGCCGTCGGTTTCGCCGAGCTCGGCCACGTCGTACGCGGCTACGACATCGTTCCCGAGCGCGTTCGGTCGTTGCAAGCCGGCGTGACTCCGTACCGCGAAGCCGGGATCGAGGAGCTGCTTTGCAAGCATCTTCGAACGGGGAAAATTCGCTTTACCGAAGACTTGGCCGACGCGGTCCGCGGCGCCAAATACATCATCGTCGCGGTAGGAACGCCGGCGCGCGACGACGGATCGGCCGATCTTTCGGCCGTCGAAGATGCGATCGGCCGCATCACGCCGCTCCGCTCACCCGGCGCGACGATCGTCCTACGTTCGACCGTTCCGCCGTCGACGACCGAGCGTCTGGCGGGCAAGACCGGGGCGAACATCATCTATGCACCCGAATTTCTGCGGGAAGGCTCGGCGGTCAAAGATTTCTTGAACCCCGACCGGGTCATCGTCGGCGCGGAGCCTGAAGAAACGGCGAAAGGATATGCAAGCCTGCTCGAAGTCCTCGGCTGCCCGATCATCGTCACGTCGTACCGGAACGCCGAGCTGATCAAAGGATTCTCCAATGCGTTTTTGGCTTTGAAGATCAGCTTTGCGAACGAGGTCGCCAATCTCTGCGACGCGCTCGATGCCGACGCTCAGCACGTGCTGCACGGCGTCGGGAAGGACCGGCGGATCGGGACGGCTTTCCTCTCCCCGGGGATAGGCTTCGGCGGACCATGCTTCGAGAAGGACGTCAGAAGCTTTCATCGCGTCGCGCAAGAGAACGGGGTCGGACGCGAGCTGCTCGAGGCGACGTTACGCGTCAACGCCCGACAACCGAAACGTATCGTCGAGATCCTCGATCAGGAACTCGCCGGTTTGCGCGACGCCCGCGTCGCGATTTGGGGGCTCGCGTTCAAAGCGGGGACCGACGACATACGAGATTCGCTTGCGATCAGGATCATCGACCACCTGATCGAGCGCGGCGCGACCCCGGTCGCCTACGATCCCGCCGTTCGCGTCCCCGCGCCGGTGGCGTGCGAACTCGCGCCGTCGGCGCTCGCCGCGCTGGAACGCGCCGACGCGCTCCTGATCCTCACCGAGTGGCCCGAGTTCAAGGAAGTCCCGCCGTGGGCGCTCGCAGCCCATTTGCGCCGCCGCATCGTGGTCGACGGGCGCAACCTGCTCGATCCGGACGCCGTCGCGGCGGCCGGCCTGCGATATCGCGGCGTCGGCCGCAGACCCTCGATCGAACCCAGCCTAGCCGCCGTCAGTTAGGACGTTTTCACTCATGAACATTCGCCGTCTCTCAGAAGTCGTATGGCGCCAACGGCTCGTCGTCTCCGCCGTGATGCTCGCCGGCATCGCCCTCTTCCTTTGGGCGCAAACCGGTCTGCGGAAATACGTCGCGACCTCGACGGTTTTGGCCGCAACTTCGAACTCGACCGACACCGGCGTGCTCGACCCGCTGAAGGATCCCACGTCTGCCGCCGTCGCACCGCAGGACCTGCCGAACCTGCTTACGAGTATGCGCGTCATCTCCCGCGTCGCCAAAGACTTGCACGTACCCGAGAAGGAAGAGCCGTCGCTCGCCGGTCGGATCAAAGCACGCGTCGCCGGCTCCGACATCCTCCCGATCAGCTTCACCGATCGGGATCCCAAGCGCGCCGTCGAAGGCGCGAACGCCGTCACCAAGGAGCTCGTGAAGTACGACCAAGAGATCGTCACGGCGCGGTACGATCAGCTCATCACCGACCTGACCAATCAACTGGCGCATCGCCGCGACAAGCTGCGCGATCTCGACGCACGGATCACCGCGCTCACCGCCGCGAATCCATACCTGACGACCGATCAAGGAAACGCCGCGCTCAACGTCCGCCTCGACGCCCTGGAAGCGCAGCGGCAGACGATCGCCGCGACGATGGCGGGCGATGCCGCGGCCGCCTCGACAGCCGCGATGCGTCCCGCCCTGGTGCGTGAAGCGGCCAAACGCGAGATCGTCCTGAGCGATCCCGAGTTTCAGGCACTGCGCACGCAGCTGGGGAAAGACCTCGCCCAGCTCTATATCGAGAAGGCCGGATATACCGACAAGTTCCCGGGTCTGGCCGGTATGCAGGGACAAGTCGACCGGGAACGCGACAGCCTGAATGAGGAAGAGAGTGCTGCGGCGTCGACGCCGGCCAAGAGCCCGACTTACGCGGCCGCACTGCTCGACGTAAACAAGGCGAACGCGGCGCTGGCGAACGACCGCGCGCAACTCGCGGCGATCGACGACCAGATCGCCGATATGACCTCTCGCCTCCAGGCGAGCGAGGACGAGACGATCCGACTCGCCGAGTTGCGGCGCGATCGTCTCGCCGCCGATCAGGCGTATGCGGACCTCTCCCAGCGGCTTTCGAAAGCGATCGCCGACCGGGCTCAAGCCGCTTCGATAGATTCCGTCGTCGTGATCGACTTGGCGCACGCCGCTTCGCCGTCGTTCATCTCGCGTCCGGCCGTCCTCGGCCCGGCGATCGGACTCGCGTTCGTGTGGCTCGCCCTTACGCTCGCATTCATCCTCGACGCGGGCGACACGCGGCTGCGCACGCCGCAGGCGATCGAAGACGCCTACGGCCGACCCGTCTTCCACAGCGTCGGTTAGGAGACGGGTATGGAACCGGTCGGAGAGAGCTTCCACATCCTCAGAGTGACCGTTCTCAATCACATCGTGCTCCCGTCGGTGATCGCGGTCACCGCCGCCTCGAACGACGACGGCGGGACGTGCGTCGCCTGCGGACTCGCGCGCGCGTTCGCGCAAACCGGTCGGAGAACGCTCATCGTCGACGCGAACCCGGGGAAACGAACCGTCGGGAGCGAGCTCGGCATCCCCGAACCCCCGGTCTCCCGCCAGGCGACGGTACGCGAGACCGGCTTTCTGAATCTTTCGCTCGCCGCGCTGCCGCGCCGAGAGTCGGCCGACGCGGCATTCGACGTCGGCCGTTTCGTCTCGGAGATGCGCTCCGAATACACCATCACGATCATCGACGCTGCGCCGATCGCGACGTCGAGTCTCTCGATCGAGGTCGCGCAGGCCGCCGATACCGTCCTCCTCGCGGTTCGCCTCGGTCGGCGCCTGCGAAAAGCCGACCACGACCTCCGCAAGCTATTGGCCGATCTCAATACGAATGTGCTCGGGGTCGTCCCGACCCGTGCCGGCCGCGACGACCATGCCGCCCGGCCTCCGAAAGCGAATGAGCAGCGACCACGGTCGGCACAGGTTTCCCTGCTCCGTTCGAGACGCGCCATGTGAAGGCGGCCGTCCGGGTGTTGCAAAGCGAGCGAGCGACCGTGCGACGAAGAATCCGCCTCGCGATCTGCGCCGTCGTCGCGACGATCCTCACCGACTTTTCGCCCGCCGTGGCCGGCTCGTGGAACTGGACCGCCCACCTTACCGTCGCCGGATCCGAGGTGACGGCACGGGCTCAAGTCACGCTCGACCGAACGGAACTCGTAACGATCACCCGGCTTCCGGTCGCCGACAAGCCCGAGATCGTCTCGCCGTGCCGGGCGAGGATCGCCGACATCGAGCGGGCCTCGGCGATCCGCACCGGGGCCGCCGCCTCGCTCCAAATCCTGATGAGACCGAATCGGATTGCGTCGTGCAGCGCGATCGGCGAACGCCGCAGCATCGTCCTACCCGCCGACGACTATGCGTTCGCGGCGCGCATCGCCGAGGCGATCAACGACGCGTGCTGCGCCGTTGCGACGGCTCCGCCCCTCCGAGCGGCGCTCAGACCGTCGAGCGTCGTCCCGGTCCGCGGAATGAGCGTCGAGGACTGGGTGAGAAGGGAGGACGCGTTCGCCTTCATCCGGATCCGCAACGACGGAAGCGGTCCGATCGCCGTCGGCGGAATCGAGGTGCGGGAATGCGTGAGGGTCGATTACGGTTGCGGTAGCATCGATCGGCGCTTCACTATCGCCCCCGGTCGGACCGCGACGGTCGCCACGGTCGCGTCGGCCGACCCGCAAGCCGAGCCGTCGTTTGTCTATCGATACGATGCGAAAATGGAGCTCTATTCATACGCGGGGCGGGGATCGTCGCAAAAGGCGGCGCCGGCCGGCGCAACCTCGATGAGCGCGCGGGAGATTCGTGAAGCGGAGGCGGTCGCGCTCGCCGCGATGGGAAGGTCGGTCGCACCGCCGAACGCACCACCGCATCTGCTGACACGCGGGACTTCACAGCTCGCGAACGGCGAGACCGGCGTCGTCCGCGTCCGCATCGTGATCGCGCCGGACGGGAGGCCGCGCGCGGCCTCGATCGTCTCGACGACGAACCCGAAGCTCGCCGCGGCCGCACTCGAAGTCGCCGCCTCGTCGACGTACGTGCCGGCGCTGAGGGACGGACGACCGGTTATCGGGACGCTGCTGACGTCGTTCGGTTTCAGCAACGACACTCCACCCGGCTCGAATATCCCGCCCTGGCGCCGCGCAGGGCCGCTCCCGACGAGTCGACCGTGAACCTCGGCCGCCGGATCGCCGTCCTTGCCCTCTGCCTGCTCGCGAGCGTCCCGAACCCGGCGTATGCCGCCGGGACGATGATGCTCCGCTTTCGCGTCGACGGGCCGCTCGATTTCACGAAAGTCCGCTATGTGGTGCTGTTCAACACGACCGGAAACGGGATCGAGCCGTACGCGAACCCGATCACCGGGCCGCTGAACTACTCGTTCGCTTGGATCGTCGGGGGCGACGGGACGTTTCCTTCGGTGCGTCTGGTGCAATACTACCTCGCTCCCGGCCCCGGGACGGGGCTGCAGACGCGTCAGATCGTCGTCCCCCCGCAGCAGGTACAGCTGAACATTACCTCCCGCAGCGCGCCGGGCGAGTTCACGCTGACGTTCGACCGCGCGTTGCTGAGCGTCCCCAGCCCTACCGGGCAAAGATCCTCGCCGATCTGGAGCATCAACTTCGTCACTACGGATCCTGAAGGGAATCCGATCGACGCAAACGGGACGACGGGAATCACCGACACCTCGTTCATGACCTATGCTCGGGTCGACACGCGGCAAAACGTCGATTTGCGCTACTTCAAGCCCGCCGGTGCGACCGCGGTGAGCAACCCCTCGGCCGCGATCAACCAAAACGAAGTGATCAATACGCCCTAAGGGCGACGGCTGAGTCGCCGCGCCTTCGTCCTACCGGCCGACCGGCGTTTGCGGCTATCGCGGCGAACCCGCCGGGATGCTCCGATTCGTCGATATCGTCGAGCGCTGGGCGCTCTCCCTGTGGGTCGGCGCGCTCGCCGGTTTCGCCTTCATCTTCGCGCCGGCCGCGTTCGCCCGCCTGAGCGGGGATCTCGATCTGTTCGCCTCGATCGTCGTCCGCGCGCTCGAAAACCTCGCCGTCTTCGGTTATGCGTGCGGCGGAGTCGCCGTCGTCACTTCGCTGATCGCAATCGGGGCGCGGCGCTCACGACGGGCGATCGCGCGCGCAGCCTGCGTCGTCCTCATGGTCGGACTCGTCGCGTTCTCACAAAACGCGATCGTTCCGCGTATGCTCGATACACAGACAAGCTTTCACGCATCGTTCAACACGATCCCGAAAGACGATCCGCGACGCATACGCTACGATGCGCTGCACGCAGAATCATCGCGGGTCTACGGCGCGGTCCTGATCCTTGGTCTGTGCGCGCTCGCCCTTTAGACCGGCGTCAGCCTCGAGTCTTCGGGCTCGATCGTCCGGGGATCGCTCAAGCGCGGAGCGTTCTCCCGAGAAAACGGAAATGCCGGTAAGCGTTCACAGCGGTGCGCGATCGGTCGCCTTACGCTGTGCCGAGTGAACGCCCACAAGCCCAGACCTACGCCCAGGACGGCGATCGCGGCGGTCCAGTCCGATCCCGATGCCGCGGTCGACAATGCACACGCAATCGTCATACGACAACCCTGCTCCCAAATTCGTCGACGTAAGACCATTGTAACATGCCGCCGACGAATGGGGAGACGGCTATGGAAAGATCGTCGTCCCCTCGCCCGCCAGTGCGCGGCCGATCGCATTCGCCCCCGCCGCGCAGACGACGGCCCGGGCGACCCCGTGCTCGACCGCGGCGATCGCGGCCTGCGCTTTCGGGATCATCCCGTCCGCGAAGACGCCGGCCGCCATCAGTCTGCGCGCCTCGGCCGCCGAGAGCGCCTCGATCCCCGATGTAGGGTCGTTCCGATCGCGCAAGATGCGCGGGACGTCGGTGACGACGATATAGGCGTCGGCGCGCAAGGCGGCGGCGAGCGCCCCGGCCGCAGTATCGGCGTTGACGTTCAGGCGACCGGTCGGCTGATCACGATCGAGCGCCAGCGGGGCGACGACTGGGAGGAAACCGGCCTCTATGAGCGCCCGGACGATCCGCGGTCGCACCTCGACGATCTCACCGACGGCACCCAGCCGCTCGTCGAACCTCCGCCCCCACAAGAGACCTCCGTCCTCCCCCGAGATCCCGACCGGGTCGGCTTGCAGGACGCCGAGGGCGCGGACGAGCTCTTTGTTGACGGTCGCGCACAAGACGCACTCGACGACCTCGAGAGCCGGCGCGCTCGTCACGCGGAGGCCGTCGACTCGTTCCTCGGCGATCCCGCGGGCGCGCAACTCGGCGTCGATTTGCGGACCGCCTCCGTGGACGAGGACGATCCGCCGCCCCGCCCGAGAAAGCGACGCGCAGTCGGCCAAAACCGGGTCGGCGGCGAGATCGGCCATCGCATTCCCGCCGTATTTCACGACGATTACTTGCATATTTATTCATTCCATGTATAATTATACAATCATGCTGACCCTGAGCCCGGCCCAGCGCCTGCGCGGCCGCAGTATCCTGACGATCCTCGATATGTCCGCCGCGGAGATCGCCGACCTTCTGCTCGTCGGCGAGCGGCTCAAGGGCGAGCGGCTGCGCGAGCAAGTCCCGCTGTTGCGGGGGCGTACGCTCGGGATGCTCTTCGAGAAGCCCAGTTTGCGGACGCGCTTGTCGTTCGAGGTCGCGATGACGCAGCTCGGCGGGAACGCGGTGATGCAATATCAGGGCGAAGTGCTGATGGGTACCCGCGAGTCACCCGAGGACGTCGCCCGGACGATGTCGCGCTACGTCGACGCGATCGCGATCCGCACCCACGCGCACGAGCCCTTACAGCGGTTCGCCCACGCCGCAACGGTCCCGACGATCAACGCGCTCTCGGCGAAGGCCCACCCCTGTCAGGCGCTCGCCGACCTCCTTACGATCAAGGAGCGGTTCGGGACGCTGGCAGGTCTACGGCTGTGCTTCGTCGGCGACGGGAAAAACAACGTCGCGGCCTCGCTGACCCAGGCGGCCGCCATGCTCGGCATGTCGATCACCTTCGCGTGCCCGCTCTCGCACCGGCCGAGCGACGCATTCCTGAGCGAGTTGTTGGAGCTGGGCAAACCCTACGGGATCACGGTCCGCGCCTTCGCGAGTCCGATCCGCGCGGTCCGTGACGTCGACGTCGTCTACACCGACGCCTGGACCTCGATGGGTGACGAAGCGATGACCGAACGCAATGCGGCCGCTCTGCGTCCCTATCAGGTCGATGCAAAGCTCATGAGCGCCGCCGCGCCGCACGCGCTCTTCATGCACTGCCTCCCGGCGCATCGCGGCGAGGAAGTGACCGCCGAGGTCATCGATGGGACGCGCAGCGTCGTCTTCGATCAGGCTGAGAACCGCCTGCACATGCAGAAAGCGCTTTTGCTCGCCCTGCTCACCGATCTGAAGGGCTTCGTTGAATGATCGGCAACCCCTCATTGCGCCGAGCATCGCTTGGAAAGGGCGCAAAGCTCGGCTCGGAGCGCCTGTAGGATGCAAAAGACCGTACGGCAACGGGCGATCCTCTCGCTGATCGCGGCTCGCCCCGTCCATTCGCAAGAAGAGCTCCAGCATCTGCTCGAACAGCAGGGCTACGAGGTGACGCAAGCGACTATTTCGCGCGACATCAAAGAACTCGGCTTGATGAAGGTTCCGCTGAAGAACGGAAACGGACAAGCCCAGCAGTTCAAATACGTCGAGCCCGGAGTCGGGAGCGGCCAAAACTATTCGAGCCGTCTGCACCGCTTCGTCGCCGAGCTCGTTACGAGCATCAAAGGGAGCCTCAACAACATCGTCCTCCACACGCCGCCCGGGAGTGCGATGATGCTGGCCTCGGCGATCGACTCCGCCCAATGGCCGGAGATCCTCGGGACGATCGGCGGCGACGATACGGTCCTCGTGATCATCGACAAGCCGGAAAACCTCGCCGTCGTCATGCAACGCTTCAAAGATATGCAATCCAACTCGTGAATCGGAAAGTCTTCGTGTGTCAACGATCGTTCTAGCCTACTCCGGCGGCCTCGACACGTCGGTGCTCCTCAAGAAATACGTCGAAGCGGGGCACCGCGTGATCGCGATGACGCTCGATCTGGGAGAGAGCGACATGGTCGCCGGCGCAGGCGCCGGCGCCGCCCTCGAAGCGGTACGTCAAAAGGCGCTCGCGCTCGGCGCGGCCGACGCCGTCCTGATCGATGCGCGCGAGCGCTTCATCGAAGACTACGCCTTTCGGGCGCTTCGCGCGAACGCGCTCTACGAAGGCGTCTATCCCCTCTCGGCGGCACTCTCACGCCCCTTGATCGCCGATCTCTTGTGCGAGATCGCCGAGGAGAAAGGGGCCGACGCGGTCGCCCACGGCTGTACCGGAAAAGGGAACGATCAAGTCCGCATCGAGATCGGGGTCAAAGCCCGCAGCCCGCACCTGCGATGCTATTGCCCGCTGCGGGACGAGCCGATGTCGCGGCCGGAGGCGATCGCCTATGCCCAAGCGCACGGCGTCCCCGTCGCACAGACGGCGGCGAAGCCGTACTCGGTCGACGCGAATCTCTGGGGACGCTCGATCGAAGCCGGCGTCCTCGAAGACCCCTGGAACGCACCCCCCGAAGATGCATATGCCTGGACGGCACCGCCCGAAAAGCAACCCGCCGAGGGCGACGAGATCATCATCGATTTCTCCGACGGTATCCCCTCGATGGGCGGGCTACGCGGTGCGGCGCTGGTCAAAGAGCTCAACGTCGTCGCCGGGAAGCACGGCGTGGGACGACTCGACCTCATCGAGGATCGCGTCGTCGGCTTGAAGTCGCGCGAAGTCTACGAATGCCCGGGCTCGCTGACGCTGATCGCCGCGAACAAAGCCCTCGAGCGCCTGGTCCTCACCCGTGACGAGCTGCGTTTCAAGGCGATCGCCGATCAGCGGTATGCGGAGCTGATCTACGACGGTTTGTGGTCGTCGCCGCTGCGCGAAGCGCTCGACGCCTTCAACCTGTGCATCGCGCGGCGCATGAACGGCAGCATCCGGCTGCGGCTGCTGCGCGGTCAGGCCACCGTCGTCGGATCGCGCTCACCCTTCGCGTTGTACGACGAACACCTGGCGACGTACGGCGCAGGCGATGCGTTCAAACATGACGCCGCCGAAGGCTTCATCGGCATCTGGGGCCTCCCGGTGGAGGTCGCCGCGAAGGTTCGCGCAAGCGCGCTCACGCCGAAGTGACCCAGTCGCTGCAATGGGGCGGGCGCTTTGCGCAAGCCCCCGATCCGGCATTGATCGCGTTCGGCTCTTCGCTCGCCGACGACCTGGTCCTCGCCCCGTTCGACGTCCGTTGCTCGCACGGTCACGTCGTCGCGCTGCGCGAAGGAGGGCTCATCGACGAGGGGCCGGCCGAGGCGTTGCACGGCGCGCTGGACGCGGTCAAGCGCGAAATCGAGAGCGGCGAGTTCGCCGCGTTCGCGAAAACGGGGATGTTCGAGGACGTCCACGGCGCGATCGACGCGCGCGTCCGTGCGCTCTTGCCGGCCGAGATCGGCGAGCTGTTGCATACCGGGCGCAGCCGGAACGACCAAGTCGCAACGACGCTCCTCCTCTACGTACGCGACCGCGCCGAGCGCGGCGCCCGACTCTGCGCGAAGATCGCTCGAGCTTTTCTGGCCCGCGCCGAAGAGGCGCTCGAGCACGAGACGCTCCTGGCGGCGACGACGCATTGGCAACCCGCGCAACCGATCCTGTTCGCGTTCTGGCTCCACGCCGCCGCTCAGCCGTTCGTCCGTGCGGCGGAGCGTTTCACCCGGGTGCGCGCCGACGCGGTCCGTTGGTCGCCGCTCGGATCGGCCGCGGTAGCGGGAACCTCGCTCCCGCTCGCGCGCGAAGCGGCGGCGGCCTATCTCGGCTTCACGGCGCCGTCGGCGAACGCTCTCGACGCCGTCGGCGACCGGGATGTCTCGGTCGATCTGTTGAGCGCGATAGCGCGCGCCGTGATCGCCGCCTCGCGCCCGAGTGAAGAGTTCGTCATCTGGTCGACGCCCGCGTTCGGCTACGCGCGCCTGGGAGATGCGGCTGCGACCGGATCGAGCCTCATGCCGCAGAAACGCAATCCCGACCCCTTCGAACTGATCCGTGCGGCGGCACCGGGCGCGATCGGGACGCTCGCGGCCGCACTCGGGACGACCGCGGGCCTCGCACTCTCCTACCACCGCGACCTCCAGGAGACCAAAGCCCATGTCCTGCGCGGGACCGAGACGGGGCTGGCCGTCCTCGAAGCCTTCGAACGAGCCTTCCGTTACCTGACGTTCGACGAGGCGAAAATGAGCGCGGCGGCCGAGGCCGGTTTCACGGTCGCGACCGACGTCGCCGACGCGCTCATCGCCCGCGGGGTGACCGCGCGGCAAGCACATCGGATCGTCGGGAGCGTGGTCCTAGAGGCCGAGAAAAGTCGGTCCACCTTTGGATCCGACGATTTGGCGGCACTCCGCGCCTCGAGCGGGATCGACGATCTCAGCGCACCCCTCTCGGCCCGCGAAGCGATCGAAGCGAAGCGAACCCCGGGCTCGACCCACCCGGAGCTGCTGGCCGAAGCGATCCGCAGAACCGAACGCGAACTGTCAGCTCTAACGACATGACGATACGCATCCATCTCGTCGGTGCGGCCGGCTACGCCGCGGCCGATCTCATCAATTACCTCGCACGCCATCCGCATGCCGAGATCGCCACGCTCGAGAGCCACAGCGCGGCAGGCTCGCGCGTCTGCGACCAATTCCCGACGCTCCCGCACGACCGCCGGATCTTCGACGGGGAAGGGACGGCGCTGCGTCGCGTCCAGCGCGACGAGATCGTTTTCCTGTGCGGCGAGCGCGAAACCGCACGCGAGCTGGCCCCGCAGTTCCTCGCCAAGGGAGCGCGCGTGATCGACCTCTCCGATGCGTTCCGCCTGCAGCGCGACGCCGACGGGGCGGTCTATGGTTTCCCGGAGCGTTACCGCGACCGGATCGCGCAGGCGCGGCTGGTCGCGAACCCCGGCTGCTATCCGACCGCCGCGCTCCTGGCGCTTTTGCCCTTCGCCGAGTTTTCGGCGAACATCGAGCGGATCGTCATCGACGCAAAGAGCGGGATCACCGGCGCGGGGCGCAAGCCGGCGCTCAACAAGATGTTCGCGGAGGTCGAAGGCAACGTGCACGCGTACGGGATCGAGAGTCATCGCCATCAACCCGAGATCGGGCAGGAGCTCGCGGCGGTCGGGATCACCGCGGGCTTTATCTTCTCGCCCCACGTCGTCCCGTTCAGCCGCGGGATTCTCGCCGACTGTTACGTGATCGGGAAGAAACCGTTCGATCTGGCGACGCTGCGAGCGACGTTCGAGCGACGGTACGCGAGCAGCCCCTTCGTCGAGGTCCTCGACAACGGGCGCGTCCCGAACCTGCCAGCGCTCGCGCGCACCAACGATGCGCAGCTCGCTCTCGCGGTTCGCAACGGGATCGCGCACGTCATGTGCGGGATCGACAACTTGGGGAAGGGGACGTCGGGTGTCGCCGTCCAGAACATGAACATCATGTGCGGTCTGGAGGAGGATGTGGGACTTGGCGCTCGCGCAACCGTCGTCTGAAGAACTGCGGCTCGTCCAGCTCCGAGGAGGGCTCGGCGCCGTCCCGGGGATCCGTCTGGCCGGCGTCTCCGCCGGGATCAAGAAACGGAAAGCCGATCTCGCGCTGATCGACTTGGGGCGCCCGCACGTTTGCGCCGAAGTCATCACGACGAACGAGATCAAAGCAGCGCCGCTCCTGGTCAGCCGGCATCACATCGCCAAGGACGGCGATGCAATGCGCGCGATCGTTTGCAATTCGGGCTGCGCGAATGCATGCACCGGCGAGCGCGGACTCAACGACGCACGCAATACGGCGCGCCACGCGGCCGCGCGGCTGGGGATCCGCCCCTCGCAGGTCGTCGTCGCGTCGACCGGTGTGATCGGAGTCCCGCTCAACATGGAGCGCGTGTCGAAGGGGATCGATACCGCCGTCAAACGGCTCGCAAGCGGGAGCGAGGCCGCCTTCGACGCGGCCGAATCGATCATGACGACCGATCACGTCCCGAAGCTCGCCGCTTACGCGTTTTACGAGAACGGTGAGCGCCGCGTCATCGGCGGGATCGGGAAAGGCTCGGGGATGATCTCTCCCAACATGGCGACGATGCTCGCGTTCATCGCAACCGACGCCGCCTGCACCCGGGCATCCTTTCAGCAAGCGTTGGTGGCGGCGGTCGACGACACGTTCAACATGATCTCCGTCGACGGCGACATGTCGACGAACGATTCCGTCTACGCCTTCGCCCGCCCCGGCGAGAACGAAGCGTCGGAGGGACTCCGTGCGGCGCTCCATGCCGTGTGCCGCGACCTCGCCATAGCGATGGTTCGCGACGGTGAGGGCGCAAGCAAGCTGATGACCGTCGAAGTGACCGGCGCCAGAGACGACGCTCAAGCAAAGGCGGTGGCGCGCGCGATCATCAACAGCAGCCTCGTGAAGACCGCGCTGCACGGCGAGGATCCCAACTGGGGCCGCATCATCGCCGCGGCGGGAGCCGCGCGCGCCGCCCTCGACCCGGCGAGCTGGTCGCTGTACATCGGCGGGCAGTTATGGGTCGACCGTGGGGCGATCGAGGCGCTCTCCGAAGCCGAGGCCCATCGCCTACTCGAGGAGCAGTCCGTGGAGATCCGGCTCGATCTGGGGATGGGTCAAGGACGAGCGACCGGCTGGGGCTGCGATCTCTCGAGCGAATACGTACGCATCAACGCGCACTATAGGACCTGACGATGGAAATCGCGACCGAGCACGGCGCGCACCCGCACCTGCTCCAAAATTATTCGCGTGCGCCGATCACGATCGTCCGCGGCGAAGGCGTCGAGCTGATCGACGAGCATGGCAATCGCTACATCGACTTGGTGGCCGGGATCGCGGTTGCGGCGCTCGGCCATTGCCATCCCGAGATCACTCGGGCGATCGCCGAGCAAGCTGCGACACTGGTCCACTGCAGCAATCTCTACATGCACGAGCCGGCCGGGAAGTTGGCGACGAAGCTCGCCGAGCTCTCCGGATTCGACCGCGTTTTCTTTTGCAATTCGGGCGCCGAAGCCAATGAGGCGGCGATCAAGATGGCCCGCAAGTTTGCGCATCGCAACGGTCAAGCGCATCGGAAGACGATCGTCTACTGTACCGACTCGTTCCACGGCCGAACGCTCGGCGCGCTGGCGGCGACCGACAGTGCAAAATACAAGGAGGGCTTCGATCCGCTCCCCGAGGGCTTTCGGATCACGCCGTTCAACGACATCGTCTCGCTCGAGCAGGCGATCGACCGGGACACCGCGGCGTTCATCGTCGAGCCGGTCCAGGGCGAGAGCGGGGTCAACGTCGCCGACCGGGAGTTCCTGCAAGCCGCGCGCGCCTTGTGCGACAAGCACGGAGCGTTGCTGATCTACGATGAGATTCAGTGCGGGCTCGGAAGGCTGGGGACGAACTTCGCCTTCGAGACCTACAACGTCAAGCCGGATGCCTTTACGCTCGCGAAGTCGCTCGCCAACGGTCTGCCGATCGGTGCGCTCGTGATGCGCGGCCCCTGCGCCGAGGCATTGAAGCCCGGCGACCACGGGACGACCTTCGGCGGCTCACCGATCCCTTGCGCCGCGGCGTTGCGCCATCTGGAGCTGCGCGAGGAGCTCGATCTCAACGCGCACGTCCACCGGGTCGGAACGAAATTTTTGGGCGAACTGCGCGCGCTTGCCGAAGACTATCCCGAGTTCTTCGGGCCGCCGCGCGGGATGGGCTTGATGCTCGGCCTCCCGGTGAAAGAGCCGGAGCAGGCGCAGGCATTCGTCGACGAGGCGCGCGACCGCCATCTCTTGATCAACGCGGCCGGGCACAACACCCTGCGCTTCATCCCGCCGCTGATCATCACCGAGGAACAGATCTCGGAAGCCTTCTCGCGTTTGCGCAAAGCCGTCGCCCAGATCGGACCGTAGCGGACGGGTGCGGCGGCGACCCATCCGGGGGCGGAATCGTCGAAGTCAGAGGCGGTCCGCGAGATACCCGGCGAGCTGATCGACGCTGACGCGCTCTTGGCGCATCGAGTCGCGATCGCGTACCGTGACGGTTTGATCCTCCATCGTCTGGTAGTCGACCGTGACGCAGAACGGCGTCCCGATCTCGTCCTGACGCCGGTAGAGCTGCCCGATATTCCCCTCGTCGTATTGCGAGCGGAAAAACGGACGGAGCGCGTGCTCGATGAGGTGCGCTCGTTCGACCAGGTCGGGCTTGTTGCGCGCCAGCGAAAAAACCGCAACCTTGACGGGCGCGATGCGCGGATGGAAGCGCAGGACGACCCGTTCGGTCTCCTTTCCGTTGGGGTCGACGATCCGCTCCTTCTCGTACGCATCGATCAGCATCGTCAGGGTGGTCCGGTCCATCCCGGCCGAGCTCTCGATCAGGATCGGGGTATATTTCCGCTTCGTCGCTTCGTCGTAATAGGTGAGGTCTTTCCCCGAGAGGCGCATATGCGCGTCGAGGTCGTACGTCCCGCGATGCGCGATCGACTCGAGCTCGCCCCATCCCCACGGGAAGAGGTACTCGACGTCGGTTCCGGCCTTGGCGTAGTGCGGTCGCTCCTCCGGCTTCAGTTCATAAAAACGCAGCCGTTCCGGCTTGATTCCATAGTCGGCATACCACTGTTTGCGGGCGCGAACCCACTCCTGGTACCATTCGAGATCGCTCCCGTCGTCGGGGACGAAATATTCGAGCTCCGCTTGTTCGAATTCGCGGATCCGAAACGTAAAGTTTCCGGGCGTGATCTCATTTCGGAACGACTTCCCGATCTGAGCGATACCGAACGGCGGTCGCTTTCGAGCGGTCTGGTAGATGTTCTTGAAGTTGACGAAGATCCCCTGAGCCGTCTCCGGACGCAGGTACGCGACCGAAGCGCTGTCCTCCATCGGTCCGACGCTCGTCTTCATCATGAGATTGAAGTTGCGCGGCTCCGTCAACGTCCCGCGCATCCCGCAATCGGGACACTGGTCGAGCGAGCGGAGATGGTCCGCCCGGAAGCGGTGCTTGCAGTTGCGGCAGTCGACGAGCTTGTCGTGAAATGCGTCGACGTGGCCCGAGGCGACCCAAGTCTGAGGATGCATGATGATCGAAGAGTCGAAGGCCACGACGTCGTCCCGCAGATCGACGATCTGCCGCCACCACGCGTCCTTGACGTTCCGCTTGAGGAGCGCACCGAGCGGCCCATAATCCCAAAAGCCGTTGATCCCCCCGTAGATCTCGCTCGAGGGGAAGATAAAACCGCGGCGCTTTGCCAGCGCCGTGATTTCGTCCATCGTGACGTGGGTCGCAACCTGTGACTCGATCATCGCCGTCCTCTTTGCCCTCGGAGGCACGCCGCTCCTCGCCGGCGCTCTCCTAGGGCCGTTCCGACTTGTATCGGCCGGTATACCGACGGCCCCGCCATTCCACCCCGAGCCCTGAAAGGACGCGAACCGTCGCGTTGAGGATGATCGCACCCATCACCGCGAAGCCGAGCGGCTGATAGACGGCATACCGCCGCGGGATCGCGAGCCGCGCATAGACTCGGCTCGTCGTGCAAGCGATCGCGAAGGTGCAACACAACGCCTCGACGGCCGCGGCTCTCCGTCCGCGCAGCATCGCGACGAGCGCGAGTCCCGGGGGGACGACCGAGAGCATCGCGAGAGCAGCCGCCGAGAAGAGGGCCGTCCCGACCCTCCCTTCCGCGCCGATGAAGGTGTTCTTCGTAAATCCTTCCCACAACCCGCGAAACGAGCGATACATGCGAACTCGGACGAGTCGCGTTCCGTTTGCCAGCCGCAGACGGAAGCGCCCGTCGCGCTTGAGGAGCTTCGCGAACTCGATGTCCTCGGCGATCTCTCCCCGCAGCGCGGCATGTCCGCCGAGTGCTTCGTACGCTTTGCGGGAAACGAGGATGTATTGGCCGTTGGCGAGGGCGTTCGGCGCAGCCGGATCGTTGATCGCGCTCAGCGGTCCAAAGGCGAGCATGATGATCGCGAATCCGGCCGGCAGGACGGCACGTTCCCAAAACGACTCCAACTCTTGGCCGGTCGCCAACGAGACCGCATCGACGCCCTCATCGAGGGCGTACCGCAAGACCGACGGCTCCGCAAGCGGATCATGGACCGAATCGGCGTCGGTGAACAACAGCCAAGCGCCGCCGGCACGCAGCGCCCCTTGGTGAAGGGCCCATGGTTTACCGACCCACCCCTCGGGGAGCGGAGCACCATCGATCACCTGCAGACGAGGGTTCTCCTGCGCCAACCGCCGCAGGATCTCGAGCGTCCCGTCGCTGGAGCGATCGTCGACGACGAGGACTTCGAAGTCGGTGAGCCGCTGGGCGAGGAGCGAGCGAACGCAGCGCTCGATGTTGGCCGATTCGTTGCGCGCGGGGACGACGATCGAGAGCCTCGGCAGGCCGTTCGGATCATCGGTAACGGGAACCGGCTCCGGATGATCCTCGCCGCGGCCGATGCGAACCGCATAGCCCAAGGCCGCGAGCGCGCAGATGTGGACGAACACAGACAGCATCCCGCTCGATCCTCGTACCGGCGGTTTCCTTCAGGCGGACTCGAGGCCGCAGCCGGATACGGACGGTGCGGCTACGTCGATCCTCGCCGCCCTCACGCGTAGCTGCGCGCATCGTTCGGCTTCGCGCGCGGCTGCGTCTGCGCGCGCAACTGCCCGCATGCCGCGGCGATGTCGCGTCCCATCGGGACGCGGATCGTGCACGGAACGCCCGCCGCCTCGAGAACGTCGTGAAACGCTCGAATTTGAGCTTCCCCGCTCCCGCGCAATTCGGCGTCGGGCGTCGCGTTGTACGGGATCAGGTTGACGTGGTAGAGATGGCTCGCACGCATGAGTTTCGCGAGCGCTCGCGCAACCTCGAGACCGTCGTTCACGCCCGCCAGCATGACGTACTCGAAGAAGACCTTCCGGTTCGTTTTCTCGACGTACCGCCGGCAGGCCGCCATGAGCTCGGCGATCGGATAGCGGCGATTGATCGGCATGATCGAAGAACGAATCTCGTCGGTCGGTGCATGGAGCGAAACGGCGAGGTTGACCTGCATCCCCTCGTCGGCGAAGCGGTCGATCTGGGGAACCAGCCCTACCGTCGAGATCGTGATGTGCCGGTGTCCGAGGCCGAAGCCGTGCGGATCGTTGAGCAGCCGCACCGCGTTCATCACCGCATCGTAGTTGGCAAACGGTTCGCCCATCCCCATCAGGACGACGTTGGTGACCCGCTTGCCTTTTTTCGCGAGCTCGATCGCGAAGAAGCGCGCTTGATCGAAGATCTCGGTCGCCGACAGGTTCCGCGTAAATCCGGCCTGGCCGGTCGAGCAAAAGGTGCACTTGTAGGCGCATCCCGCTTGGCTCGAGACGCAGACGGTCGAACGATCGTTGTGATGCTCCATGAGGACGGCCTCGACTTCCGGGCCGTCGGCCAATCGAAACAAGCCTTTCGTCGTCTGCCTATCGCTCGAGTGCCGCACGACGACCGGCTCGACGCTCGAGAGGCGCAGCCCGCGCCCGCCGAGTCCCTCCCGCAGGGCGGCCGGGAGGGCGGTGATATCGCTCAGCTCGGCGACGAGCTCCTTCGTCGCGGCCCGATAGAGCTGGTTCAGCCGGTAAGGTTGCAGGCCGTACTCGTCGAGAAACGCCGCGCGGCTCGTGAAGCCGGCGGCTCGCAGCTTTTCATCGGTCCAAACATCTATGGGGCGATCCGTCACCTGGATCATAACGCCATCCTACTCGAAAAGGCTGCCCTGAGTGACGGGTGGCGGCGCCGACGACGGCGGCTCGGCCAGCTTATCGCGGACTTGCTGGAGATCTTGCCACACCAGCCGCTTGACCGCGTGTAGTTCTCCGCCGGTCATGCGCAACAGATACGCGGGATGAAACGTCGCCATCAACGGGATGCCGTTGGGGCCTTCGAACCACTGGCCGCGTTGACGCGTGATCGAAAACTGAGCGCCCAGAAACGATCGCGCCGAGGGTGCGCCCAGACAGAGGATGACCCGCGGCCGAATCGTCGCGATCTGCTCGTCGAGATACGGCCGGCAATTGCGCAGCTCTTGCGGGTCCGGGGGACGGTTACGAACCCGCCCGTTCTCCACGGCCGTTGGGCGGCATTTGACGGTATTGCAGATGTAGACATCCTCGCGCCTCAGCCCGATGGCATGGAGCATCCGCTCGAGCAACTCGCCGGCACGCCCTACGAACGGCCGCCCCAACCGGTCTTCGGTCTCGCCGGGACCCTCGCCGATCACCATGAGGCTCGCGCAGGGATCGCCCTCGCCGTAGACGCTCCGCAGCCGCGTATTCCCGATCTCACATTTACGGCACGCCTCGACCACGGCGGCGGCCCGCTCGAGGACGCGCTCTCGCGCGGCACGCTCCTGCGAACTCAACCAGGTGTATCCGACTTCATCGTTCGGACGGCCTGGCCGAAGGCGACGACCTTGGTCGCACCGTCCGAGTCTTCGCTCGCATAAAACCGCAAACCGATGATCGCATTGGCTCCCAGCGCATCGGCTTTCTTGCGCAGAGCGTCGATCGCCGCCTCACGCAGCCGCTCGGCTTCACTCAAAAAATCACCGGGTCCGAGGCCGATCAGTGCTCCGATCGACCGTACGGTCGCGCGCAGGCGGTTTCGCTGACGCGACGCGCTCCCCGAGACATACCCCAGCGAGCGGACGATCCGGTAGCCGTACAGCTCGTCGAACGTGACCAGATTCTGACGCTCGACCATCTCGACAAGCGAATTCACCGCGGGCGGCTAGCGTCCTAGAAGCCGCCGCCCGGCGGCGACCAACGACGCGGCGAGCCCGGCGTACACGAGGTAGCGGCCCGCGACCGCGGCCGCCAGCGAAGCGTACCAGAGCCGGCCGTGATGCTTGATCCAATACCGGCGGCGTGAGCAACGCTTGCGCCGCTCGACGAGCGCACCCCGCCCGCCCGACGATCCCCCTCCTTCATGGATCGCCTCGCTCTCGGGGACGAACCAGGTCTCGTAGCCGGCGTCCCGCGCCCGATGCGCGAGATCGACCTCCTCGTGATACAAGAAAAACCGCTCGTCGAAGAGACCGATCGTCCGGAAGACTTCACGGCGCACCGCCATCGCGGCGCCGATGACCAGGTCGACCCGTCGGGCCGAGCGATAGTCCCAGGCACGCAACGCCGCACCGTTGGCATAGCGCCGAAGGACCGGCCATTCGCCCCACGCGCTCGAGCGAAGAAACGCGCCGATCCAGGTGTCGAATTCGCCGCACGATTCGGCGACGTTCCCGGCATGATCATAGATGCGCGGCCCGGCGATCCCGCAGCGCGGATGCATCTCCATGAACCGGACGATCTCGACGAGGGCGCGGTCTTTGAGCTCGGCGTCGGAATTGAGAAAGAAGACGTACGGAGCGCTCGTGCGCTCGATCGCGCGGTTACAAGCTGCGCCGAAACCGAGATTGGCGCGATTCTCGATGATCGTGACGCGCTCGCCGTAGCGGGCCCGGATCAGCTCGCGCGAACCGTCGGTTGAACCGTTGTCGGAGACGACGACGTTGACGTACTGCGGATCGTCGCGAACTTCCGAGAGCGCGAAGACCGAATCGAGCGCGGCGCCGATCCGGTCCGCATTGTTCCAGCAGACGACGACGACGTCGACGACGGCCATGCCGCTCTACGCCGACGCGCGCAAGGCGCGACGCCGTTGCAGATAAGGCCAGATGAAGATATCGATCTCGCCGTCGAGGACGGCTTGGATGTTCCCCGTCTCGACGTTCGTCCGTACGTCTTTCACCATCGTATACGGCTGCAGGACGTACGAACGGATCTGCGAGCCCCACTCGTTCGCTTTTCGCTCGCCGCGCAACTCCGCCAGCTTCGCCTCGTGCGCTTCGCGCTGGCGTTGAAGCAGCTTCGAACGAAGAATGTTCATCGCCACTTCGCGATTTTGGACTTGCGAACGCTCTTGCTGCGAGGCGACGATCGTGTTCGTCGGTAGGTGGATGATGCGGACGGCGGATTCCGTCTTGTTGACGTACTGTCCGCCGGCCCCGCCCGATTTGAACGTCTCGATGCGCAGATCTTCAGGCTTGATCTCGATCTCGAGCTTATCGCCCGCCTCGATCTCCGGCACGACGTCGACCGAGGCGAACGAGGTGTGGCGCCGATGCGCGGCGTCGAACGGCGACAGCCGGACGAGCCTGTGCACACCGCGCTCGCTCTCGAGCAAACCGTACGCGTTTTTTCCCCGCACGAAGAAGGTGATCGATTTGAGCCCCGCCTCCTCGCCCGGCGACGCCTCCGCGATCTCGGTTCGAAAGCCCTTGCTCTCGGCCCAGCGTAAATACATCCGCGCCAGCATCGCGACCCAATCCGCCGCGTCGGTCCCTCCCGCGCCGGCATGAATCGCGACGATCGCCCCGTGATGATCGTACTCACCGTCGAAGTTCGCAGCCATCTCCAGACCGTCGATCGTCGACTCCGCTCGTGCGATGCAGGCGTCGATTTCTTCGTCCGCACCCTCCTCGCCGCCGAGGACCTCGAGCATCTCGCGCGCCTCCCCGAGCAAGCGCACCGCTTCCTCGATCCCACCGAGCTCGTCGCGGAGATCGGAGAGCTCCTTCATGACGCGCTGGGCGCTCTCCGAATCGGACCAAAACTGGTCCGTGCGCGAGCGCTCCTCGAGTTCGATCAGCTTCCGGCGCTTGCCGGAATAGTCAAAGACGCTCCTTGAGCGCGTCCAAACGCTCGGAGAGTCGATTGATGGCGCCGATCTGGTTCTCGCTCATAGCCGCTAGCCTCTTTGGCGGGCCCCGAAGAGGTCCTCCCTAGACACGTCGCCCCCGCGTCGCAGTCGAAAGGCGAACACCTACCCAAGGAGAGTCATGAGCGCGCAAGTCCAACAGAGCACCTTCCCTTTGCCGTCTCTCGACGACGACTGGATCGCCCGCAACCAAAACTCGATCGACCCGCTGAGCTACGCGACGGTGCCGCTCCCTGCCGACGGCTTTTCTTCGGCGTATCCGTCGGCTACGGCGGGCGTCGCGCCCCTGCAGCAGGGCGGGTTCATGAGCCAGATCATGCAGCTGCTCCGGAACCTGGTCTCGATGCTGCAGCAATTCACGGGAGGCTTGTCCGGCTTCGCCTTCGACGGCCCGCAGCCGAACTTCACCAACGCGACGATCGCATCGACGGGTGATCCGCACCTCTCGATCGACGGGACCTTGGGGAACGGATCGGGCGTCTCCCTGCGATACGACGACATGCACTCCGATCCCAGTCTCGTCCGCTCCGACTCCTTCTTCGGCGGATACGAGGTCTCGACGCAAACGACGCAGCCCGATCAAAACGGCGTCACGTACAATCGGTGTGCGACCGTGACGACGGATTTTGGACGGAATCAAGTAACGTTCGACAAGGACGGCGACGCGACGATCCTTCGAAACGGGAACTCGGTCGCGATCACCGCCGGCCAAACCGTCGACCTCGGCGGCGGCGAGACGGTGACCGACGAGGGCAACTCGCTCGTCGTCAACGATACGAACAGGTACGGCGCAAGCATCACGACGACGATGACCCGGAACGGCAACGGGGTCGACGTCAAGGTCGACGCCCGGAACGCCGATCTGGGCGGCGACGTGGTCCGCAAGGCCCTGGGCCGGGCTGCGATCTAAGCCGCGGCGCCGTGGCAGCGCTTGTACTTCTTGCCGGAACCGCAGGGGCACAAGTCGTTCCGCCCGACTTTCTCGGCCGCGCGCACCGGCTTGGCGGGTCCGGCCTCGTCGCGATTGGTGTGGACGGCCTTGGCCGGCTTGTTCGGGATCGGGCCGAGGAGCTTCTGCGCGGTCTCGTCGTCGAGTGCTCGACGCGGCGCCCCGTCGGCGACGGGCTGCGGAACCATCGCGCCGCTCGGGAGCGGCTCGAAGGTTTGCGGCTGCCGCCGGACCTCTTCTTCGCCCGCCTCCTTGCGCTCGATCTTCACCGCGAACACGGCTTTGATCGCCTCGTCGGCGATATTGTTCTTGAGATCTTCGAAGATCTCGTACGCTTCTTTTTCGTACTCGACGCGCGGATCTTTTTGGCCGTAGCCGCGCAAGCCGATACCGGTCTTGAGGGTGTCCATCACGTACAGATGGTCGACCCACATCCGGTCGATGATCGGGAGCATGATGTAACGCGACTCGACGATGCGCATGATCTCCGGCGTAACCTCGGCCTCTTTCGCTTCGTACGCAGCCAGGCCGATCGCGTACAGCCGTTCTTTCATCGCATCGCGATCGAGGGTCTCGAGCTCTTCGACCGAGATCTTGTCCTTGATCGGGAAGATCAGTTCGAGCTCGTCGAGGATACCGGGCAGATCCCACTCCGAAGGGTGCTTCTCTTCGGAAGCGTACTCGTCGACGGCGTACTCGACTTTCGAGCGCAGCGTTTGGAGCATGAACTCGCGCAGGGATTGTCCCTCGAGGATCCGACGCCGCTCCGCGTAGATAATCTCGCGCTGCTTGTTCATGACGTCGTCGTACTCGAGAACCTGCTTGCGGATCTCGTAATTGTGGTTCTCGACCTTGCTCTGCGCCCGCTCGATCGACTTCGTGATGATCCCGGCCTCGATCGGCGTCTCGTCGGAAAAGCCGACCCGGTCCATGATCCCTTGGATCCGCTCGGCGCCGAACAGACGCATGATCTCGTCTTCGAGCGCGGTGTAGAAACGCGTCGAGCCCGGATCTCCCTGCCGGCCGGATCTGCCGCGCAACTGGTTGTCGATCCGGCGGGACTCGTGTCGCTCGGTCCCGATGATGTGCAAGCCGCCGAGCTCGGCGACCCCTTCGCCGAGCTTGATGTCGACGCCGCGCCCCGCCATGTTCGTGGCGATCGTCACCGCACCGCGCTGTCCGGCGTCCTTGATGATCTGCGCCTCTTGCTCGTGATACTTCGCGTTGAGGACGTTGCACTGGACGCCGCGCCGGCGCAACAGGGCCGCCAAACGCTCGGACTTTTCGATCGAGCGCGTCCCGACCAAGACCGGCCGACCTTTCTCGTGCTCCGCCACTATCTCGTCGACGACCGCGTTGAACTTCGCCGCTTCGGTCTTGTACACGATGTCGGGCAGATCTTTGCGGATCATCGGCCGATTCGTCGGGATCACGACGACATCGAGGCCGTAGATATCGCGAAATTCGCGCTCCTCCGTCTTCGCCGTACCGGTCATCCCGGCGAGCTTTTTGTAGAGACGGAAATAATTTTGGAAGGTGATCGTCGCGAGCGTCTGATCCTCGCTGCGAACCTTGAGGCCTTCCTTGGCCTCGATCGCCTGATGGATCCCGTCGGAGTAGCGGCGGCCGTACATCAGACGGCCGGTAAACTCGTCGACGATGATCACTTCGCCGTCCTTGACGATGTAATGCTGGTCCTTGTGGAAGAGATTGTGCGCCTTCAGCGCCGCATTGAGCTGATGGGTCAGCTCGAGGTTGCGCTGGTCGTACAGATTCGTGATCCCGAGCATCCGTTCGACCTTCGCGACGCCTTTCTCCGTAATCGGAACCGCGTGCGCTTTCTCATCGACCGTAAAATCCTCGTCCTTGACGAGGCGCCGGACGATCTGTGCGAACTTGTAGTAGAGGTCGGTCGCATCTGGACCTTGCCCGCTGATGATCAGCGGTGTACGAGCCTCGTCGATGAGGATCGAATCGACTTCGTCGACGATCGCGTAGTGCAGCTCGCGCTGGACCACGTCTTCGAGCTGCCAGGCCATGTTGTCGCGCAGGTAGTCGAAGCCGACCTCGTTGTTGGTGACGTAGGTGATGTCGGCGTGGTAGGCGTCGCGCCGCGCCGCGCTGTCCATATCGTGCTGGATCACCCCGACGCGCAGGCCCAGGAACCGGTAGAGCGGCCCCATCCACTCCGCGTCGCGCTTGGCCAGGTAGTCGTTGACCGTCACGACGTGGACGCCGCGGCCCTCCAGGGCGTTGAGGTAGACGGGAAGCGTCGCGACCAGGGTCTTCCCCTCGCCGGTCTTCATCTCGGCGACCTTCCCTTCGTGCAGCACTTGACCGCCCATGATCTGGACGTCGAAGTGCCGCATCCCAAGGACCCGCTTGCCGGCCTCGCGGACGACCGCAAACGCCTCGGGGAGGAGATCGTCGAGCGTCGCGCCGTTCGCGAGCCGCTCCTTGAACGAAACCGTCTTCGCGGCGAGCTGCGCATCGTCGAGCGCCGAGATCTCCGGCTCGAGCGCATTCACCCGCTCGACCGTCCGTCTCAGCCGGGCGATTTCTCGCTCATTGCCGTCGAAGAGCGATTTCAAGAAAGCCATAGCCTAAGGATATAACCGTTCTACGACGAGCCCGGTTCCCGACGCCTCGGTTTGAGCGGGAAGCGGTCCCTGCGCATGGACACCGGCGTGCGGAATCCAACCGAGCGCGTAGGCGATCGCCGCGATGACGATCACCGCGACGACGAAGGTCACCCAACGGCGGATCCGCCGCGCCCGAGCCTTCGGCTTCCCGCTCTCGGTATCGATCATCTGCCTGGGCATCGGGCGGTTCTCCGGCATCGATCGATGCGGCCCCTGGCGGACGGGGCCCATCTAGAGCGGGCTCCGCGCCGGATCGTTCATCGCCGCGGCGCCGGCGCGCCGCAGCAGCTCGCCCGCCGTCACGAAACTATAGCCCGCGCGGCGAAAACGGTCGACGACCGTAGGGAGCATCTCGATCGTCGCGAGTTTCCCGCTATGCAGGAGGACGACCTCGGGCCGGGTCGCGTGGGTCAGGATGTGCTCGATGAGGTCCTGGGGCGTGACCGTCCGCCAATCGCCCGGATCGTCGTTCCAAAGCATCACGTCATAGCCGGCACGCTGTGCCGTCTCGACCGTCGCGAGCGTGTAGCGGCCGTGCGGCGGACGCATCATCGAGGTGATCGCCGGATCGTCGCTATAGGCCCGTAACGCACGTGCTCCATCGAGGATTTCGGCTCGGACTCGTGCGGGAGCGAGGCGATCGAGGTCGGGATGGGTCAAGGTGTGGTTGCCGATCTCATTACCGAACGCGGCGATTCGCCGCGTGAGTTCGGGGAATTGCTGTGCATCGCGCCCGATCAAAAAGAAGGTCGCATGGATCCCGAGATCGTGCAGGGCATCGAGCAAGAGCGGGGTCGTCACCGGATAGGGGCCGTCGTCGAAGGTGAGGGCGATCAGTTTCGGGCGTTCCGCCTGCGGCGCAGGTCCGCGGATCAACCGGCGTACGCGAGCCGCAATACTCGGCGAGAGCGCGCGGGCGGCGTCCATTTGGCGTGTAACGACGGCCGGGACGAGCAAGGCGCCGGCATGGACGTACTCCCGGTACGAAAGATAGGCCAAGGCTGCGAGAAAGCCGATCGCGATCGTCGCGACGAGCGGGCGCCGCACCTACTTTTCGGTGACCGAGGCGGCTTGCGTCCCGCTCTTCACCGCCGTCGCGTAATCATAGTCACGGCCGACGATCACGGTCACATCGCTCCCGTGCCCGGCGGGATCCCCTGCGTCGGACATCACGGTAGCACTCGGGAGGGCGAGTGCCTCCCTCACCTTCTCTCCGGCGCCGAAGATATTCGAATGCGCCCGGATCTCCGTCGTCTGGTGGTCGAACGACGGGGCGTTTCCGACGCTTGCGATGATGTAGCCTTTGGCGCGCAAAAACGCCGCCATCTTCGCCCCGGCTCCGGTGCGGCCGCTCCCGTTCTCGACGTCGATATGAATCGAAGAGGGCGCAATCGCCGCGAGTTGATCGGGGGCCGGAGTCGGCTGCGGTCCCATCGGACCGGTCAACAGCTTCGCGACGATCTCCGCTTTCTTCGTATCGTCCGGGATCAGCGCGTCACCGATGTCGCCGCCCATCTCTCGGTCCGCGACGAACGGAATTTGAGCCATCTGTATCGATTTCACGTCGATACCCGAGAACGCGACCGCGAGGCTGCGCTTCTCGTCGTCGGAGAAGTCCGTGACGACGTTTCGATTCACGACGCCGATGAGATCCTGGATATGGGCAAGATCGTTGAACTTGTCGTTCTTCAGCTTGGCGATCGTGATCTCGAGGACTTGCTGCTGGCGCTTGATGCGACAGGGATCGCTGCACGCGTCATGCCGGAAGCGGCTGTACGCGACCGCCTGCTCGCCGTTCATGTGAACGAGTCCGGGTTTGAAGTGGATATGCAGATGGCCCCAGTTGTCGTCGTAGTCCATCCGCTCGGCGACCGGGACGTCTATCCCGCCGATCGCGTCGATCAGTTCTTTCGTCGCGTTGATCTTCAGGACGATGTAACGGTCGAAGTAATGTCCCGGTGAGATCGGCGGTAGCCCCAGGAAACTCCCGACGACCTGATCCGACAACTTCACCCCGCCGATCGCATAGGCCGAGTTGATCTTGTCCACGCGGCCGTCCGGATAGGTCACGAGCGTATCGCGCGGTATGGAGACGATATTGATCGAACGCGTCACCAAATCGACCGCCGCGACCATGATCGTATCGGAGCGCGCGCCTTTGGAAAACGGCTGATCCTTGTCGTCGTAGTTGTAATCGATCCCGAGCAGGAGCACGTACAGTCGATCTTTGCGGAACAAGTCGAGCGGATCGACGACGAACAGACTCAGCGCGGCGTGAGCGATATCGGTATGGTTGCGCACCATTCGCTCGTGGACGCGGTAGGCGAAGATCCCGGTTGCGACGCAGAAGACGACCAAGAGCCCGAGGACGACCATCGGGACGGCCGCGGAGCCGCTCCCCTTGGGTCCGGCGTCGGGCGCTAGATGCTTACCCAATACAGACGTACTCCGGCACGGGGACGCCGTAGAAATCGAACGACGTGGCCCCTTCCAATCGAACCGAGACGAACTCTCCGAGCGGGAGCCTCCCTGCGACGAAGACGGAGCCGTCGACACCGGGTGCTTCGCCCATCGATCGTCCGACGCTCACCATACGCGATCCGAGCGCGGCCGCGATGGGATCGTCGCGCCTGAGGGTGCGGTGCTCCTCGATCAGCACCTCGACGTTGCGGCCGACTCGGCGCAGACGCGCGCGCTCCGAAGCGCGCCGTTGCGCCTCCCGTAAGCGCACCAAACGGCGCCGTTGTTCCCGCTGCGAGACCTGCTCCGAAAGCGCGGCCGCGGGCGTCCCCTCCTCGCGCGAATAGGTGAAAAAGCCGACGCGATCGAGCTCCGCCTTCGCGATCCACTCTTCCAAGTACCCGACATGTTCTTCCCGTTCGCCTGGGAAGCCGACGATGAAGGTCGAGCGGACCGTGAGATCCGGAATCGCCCGGCGAAAACCGTCGAGGATCTCCAGATAGCGCTCGCCGTCGTACGGCCGACGCATCGCACGGAGCACCTCCGGGTGCGCGTGCTGCAACGGCATGTCCAAATACTTGCACACCTTCGGCAACCCGGCCATCGCGTCGATCAACTCACGATCGACCGTCGCGGGATAGAGATAGAGCAGACGGATCCAGTGTAGGTCCTCGATCCCGCTCAACTCCTCGAGCAAGCCCGCGAGTCCCCCGCGCGCGATCCCTCGGTCCCGACCCCACATCGAAGTGTCCTGCGCGACGAGGATCAGCTCTCGTGCCCCGCCGGCGACGAGAGCCCGCGCCTCGCGCACGATCGACTCGGCGCTACGGCTGCGGAACTTCCCACGCAACTGCGGGATGATGCAGAAGGTACAGGGATGGTCGCAGCCCTCGGAGATCTTCAGGTAGGCCGTCGCCCGCGGCGTCGTGACGAGTCGCGGGAGGAAGTCGTGTTCGGGCTCGTCCTCGAAAGCGAGCCGAACCGGACGCCGCCCTTCGACGCTCTCCTGGAGGACCTCGACGATGCCGTTGATCGCGCCGGTACCGACGATCCCGTCGATCTCCGGGATGAGGGCACGCAGTTGTTCGCCATGGCGCTGCGCGAGACAGCCGGCGACGACGAGCCGCTGCCCGGGACGCTTCGTCTGCGCATATTCGAGGATCACCTCGATCGATTCGGCTTTGGCGGGATCGATGAATGCGCAGGTGTTGACGACCACCGCATCGGCTTCAGCCGCATCGCCGGTCAGCTCCCACCCCGCCGCGCCCAGACGCGCGATCATCACCTCCGAGTCGACGAGATTCTTCGCGCATCCCAAACTTGCGAACGCGACCCGCTTGGTCGCCGAGCCGATCGTCATCTATAGTTCACAAACTGCAGGGGTAGCTCATAATCGAGCTCCCTGAGAAGGGCGATGACTTTCTGCAGATCGTCCTTGCTCTTGCCCCAGACGCGGATCTGCTCGTCCTGATATTGCGCGTTCACCTTGAGCTTGGAGGATTTGATCGCATCGATCAGCGGCTTGCTCTTCTCCTTGGGGATCCCGGTGCGAAGGATGATTCTCCGGCGTACCGTTCCTTGCGCGGCCGGTTCGACCTTGCCGTACTCGAACGCCTTTATCGAGATGCCGCGCTTGACGGCACGGCTTTGAATGATATCGATGACGTTCTTCAGCTTGAGCTCGTCGTCGGAGACGACGATGATCTCTTTGCCGGACTTTTCGATCGAGGTCTTCGAGTTTTTGAAGTCGAAGCGGCTCGCGATCTCTTTGCGCGCTTGATTGAGCGCATTCTCGAGCTCTTGCTCGTCGATACGCGAGACCACATCGAACGACGAATCCCCGGCCACTCTACCCCCCGGTGAGCGAAAAGCTGCGCTCGACGACGTCTCCCTCGTTGCCGAGCTTTCCGACGCTCTTCCCGTTGACGTCGACGGCGACGCCCCCGGCGTTCCCGATCCTCACGAGTGCCCTATTTCCATGGAACGTCCGCACGGTGCCTGGAGGGAACAAGCCTTCCATCACGTCCTGCCCGTCGACCAGGACGCGCAGCCAGGAGGTTTCGGAAAGACGAATGGTCATCGTCTTCGTCGGCCTCGCCGTCGCTGCGGCGGCTGGGGTAGCGACCGGGCGAGCCGACGCACCCGGGAGCGGTGAGGGGGTGACTTGGGCCAAAGCCGCGGTCGCCGTCGCGGCAGGGCCGGCGCTCATCGGCGCCTTCACGCCGCCGGCCGACTGCAGCGCATACAGGTTGTAGAGCACGGCCCCGACGAGGACGCAAGCGAGGAAGCCCGCGGCGTAGAGGAGGGGCGACGGCGAGCGCCGCGAGGGAGACGGCGAGCGCCGCTCGGTCCGCCCCCCGAGGATGGCCTCTCTCGGAGGAGCCGTAGGCTGGGCAAGGCCGGCGGCCGACTCGTTGAAGCGCTGGACCGCACTTTCGCCGTCCAGGCCCAGGAAGCGCGCATAGGTGCGGATGAACCCGCGAATATAGACAGGGGCACCGATCGCAGACCAATCTTCGTTTTCGATCGCCTGGAGATAAACGGAACGAATATGGATCTGCTCGGCGACGTCAGAGAGCGACAGCCCACGCGCCTCACGCGCGGCGCGAAACTCTTCCCCGAGAGCGCGCATGGCCGTCTTCTTAGCGTCCGCAACCGGTTATCCTGTCCTGCATAAAGATTAATGAATACTTCGAAGATACGAGTGATCGCCGCAATGAGCGGGGGCGTCGACTCCGCCGTCGCCGCCGCGCTGCTGGCGGAGTCGGGCTACGACGTGGTCGGCATCACCATGAAAATGTACGCCCCGACCCGTGCGGCGTACGCGAAATCCTGTTGCGGCAGCGATGATTTCGACGATGCGCGGCGGAGCGCGGCGATTTTGGGGATCCCCCATTACGTCCTGGACTTCGAAGAGACGTTTCGAACGGCCGTCATCGAGCGCTTCGCACGTGAGTACACGCTCGGGCGAACGCCCAATCCATGCGTCTCCTGTAACAACTTCGTCAAGCTCGGGGCGCTGCGCAGCTATGCGCGCAAGCTCGGTGCGAAGTACGTCGCAACCGGACACTACGCCCGGATCGAGCATCGGGACGACGGGCCGCATCTATTTCGCAGCGGTGAGAGGAAGGACCAATCCTATGCACTCGCCGGTCTGCGGGTCGACCAGCTCGCCGCGCTGCTCCTCCCGCTCGGCGGCTTGACGAAGGAGCAAACGCGCCGGCACGCCCGCCGCTTCGGCCTCCCGGTGCACGACAAGCCCGAGTCGCAGGACATCTGCTTCGTCGAAGGTCGCGACTATCGGGAGGTCCTCGAGCGAACCGCGCCGACACACGCGCCGCCCGGCATGTTCGTCACCTCGAGCGGCCGGACCGTCGGGCGGCACGGCGGGATCATCGGCTATACGGTCGGGCAACGACGCGGCGTACCCCCCGGCGACGGAGCGCCGCGCTACGTGACCCGCATCGACGCCGCGACGAACACGATCACGATCGGCTATGCCGACGAGTTGCTTGCCGGCGGACTCGTCGCCGACGAGCTCAATCTGATTCGACCGGAGCTGTTCAGCTCGGGCAGCGCTCGGGTCCGTGCGGCGATCCGTTATCGCGCGGCGACCGTGGAAGCGACCGCAAGCCGTGAATCGGACGGCGCGTTACGCCTGGTGTTCGACCAACCGCAGCGCGCCGTGACGCCGGGTCAACTGGTCGCGCTCTACACGCTCGACGACCGGGAAGTCGTCGGCGCCGCGACGATTCGCCGGGCCGTGTAACCGGGGCGTGCGGACGGGCGTCCTCAGCTCGTCTTGGTGCGGCGACGCTCGTCCCGGACGCGCTCGATCGCAACGCGATCGAGGATCGCGCCGCCGTCACCCCACAGCCCGTCGGCGACTTCGTCGACGACGACGGTGACTTTTGAACGGATCTCCTCGCCGCCCATTCGAACGAACGCATCGGTGACGTCGCGGATGAGCTGCTGAAGCTGCGCGCGCGTAAACGCCCCTTCACACAAACGAATCGAGACGAACGGCATTAGAGAGGAGCTCCGCCGAGCTTGCTGACCGCGACCCAATAGTCTTTGGCCGCGTCCCAGCGAACCATGATCCCGTTGCTTTGGGAGAGCCCGCGCTGGCTGCCGTCACGAAAATCGTAGACGCCGTAGGCTCCGGCCCAACCGTGGAGGTTCTCGATGTAGTCGAGCATCCGTCGGGCGGTCACGTTCAGACCGAGCTCCTTGAGTGCTGCGACCGTGAGGAGCGCCGGATCCCAGGCGGCGAGCAATCCGATATCGGCGTGAAGCCCCGCAGCTTTGGCCGAATCGACGAAGCGGCGTACGGCCTCCTTGAGCGGACCGCTCGGGAGCGAATCGAGCGCGACGCCCGGAGGACCGGTAAAGTAGAGCTCCTTGGGCATGAACGCGCTGAACTGCTTCATTTCGTCGTACACGAGGTTCGCGGTCGTCGTCGACATCGGGAGGTTGAGACCGACGTCGACCGCTCCGTGCAGCACGGTCCCAAAAGGCGTCCCGGCCGCATACACGATCAGGGCCTGCGCACCCGAGGCTTTGATCCGCGACATCTGCGCGTCGACGCTGACGTCATTCGGGTTGAAGTGCTCGTGGGCGACCAAACTCATCCCTTTGTTCTCGGGGGCCGCGAGTACGAGCCCGATATTGCGGTCGCCGTCCTGTCCGCTGGCGTCGGTCGTCGTGATCATCGCCAACTTCTTCCAGCCGCGCTCGCGGAAATAGCGAACGTTGACCGCGAGCATATCTTTCGTCGAGACGTTGCCCGAGAACATGTAGCTCCCTTTCGGCGGATAGACCGCCGACGAGAAACAGTAGTCGACGGGACCGTCTTTGAGGAGGGGCAGCATCGCATTGCACATCGCCGCGAGCGTCGACCCGAGGATGATCGGAGGATGCTTCGCGATGACGGCGTTGAGCAGCTGGACGGAAACCTGCGGATTACTCTGATCGTCTTGGACGAGGAAGTGGATCGGTCGGCCGGCGATTCCGCCCGCGGCGTTGACGTTCTTCTCGACGAGCGCGAGTGCGGCGGCTTCGTTCCTTCCGATGAAAGCGCCGATACCGGTCAGCGGCGTGATGACGTAGATCGTGTACGGATCGGCGGCGGCGACCGGGCGGGCGCTCCGTATCAGCGCGAGGGCGAACAGCAGCGCGCAAACGGCAAATCGTTTCAGAGTCGACTCCCTTCCAGCGCGAACTTGCGCATCGCGTCAAGCGTGGCGCGGACCGCGCCTGCGTAAGACTCTTTCAGCTCCTCGCCGCGTCTCCGCTCTTCCGCGGAGCCCGGAGCGACGTCGGGGATAACGACGTTGAAGGTAAACGTGAGGAGGAGGCCCAGGTCGGAGTCGCTGATGACGTTCGCGATCCAGCCCGCCGGGCGTCCCCGTTCATCTCGGCGCTTGAAAAACACTTGAACCTGCGGCGTAAAGGCGACGTGCTCCGTGTAGCGCTCGCCGCGCGCGACGACCTCGCGCAGCAGACCATCCTCGAAACGCTCGATGATCGTGCACGATTGCATCGCGGGGACGAAGGGGAGCGCATTCTCGGCCTTCATGACCAGACCGCGCCACACTTCCTCCCTTCCGAGGACGGGCTTCGCCCCGGGTGGGTTTACGGGGACGGCGACGGAGAGACTGTACACCGGCGGTACCTTACGATCGACTTTCGGTCGTGGACAACATAAGCCTATGCGATCCGCACACCCTACGTCCCGGTCGCGAAGAGATCTTGTTGGCGATCTTCCTTCTTCCCCAAACGCGGGGCGATCGTCTCGAGCTCGCTGAGGCCGATGAGGATCCGCCGCGGCTTCGTCCCCTCGTGCGGTCCGACGACCTTGAATTCCTCGAGCTGCTTCATCAGACGAACCGCGCGCGGATGCCCGATCGAGAACTGCGACTGGAGCTGCGCGGTCGAGGCATAGTTCGTTTCGATGATGAACTTCGCCGCCTCGTAACAGAGCGGATCGGCGTTCTTGTTCGCCTCTTCTTCGTCGATCGGGACGACCGCGACGTCGAGCATATTCTCGGGCCGCGCTTGCGCGGCCCAAAACTCGACCAGGCGCGAGACCTCGTTCCCGGTGATGAACGCCCCCTGCGCGCGAATCGGTTTCGGCGCGTCGATCGGCAAGTAGAGCATATCGCCGCGGCCGAGCAACCGTTCCGCTCCGGCTTGGTCGAGGATCGTCCGCGAATCGACTTGCGAACTCACGGCGAAGGAGATGCGCGAGGGAATGTTGGCCTTGATGATCCCGGTGATGACGTCGACCGAAGGCCGCTGGGTCGCGACGACGAGATGGATCCCGGTCGCGCGCGCCAGCTGAGCTATGCGACAAATCGTCGTCTCGACCTTCGCCGGAGCGATGAGCATCAGATCGGCGAGCTCGTCGATCACGATCACGACGTACGGGAGCTTCTCATCCGGGAATTTCGCGTTGTACTCTTCGATCTTACGAACACCGGCTTTGGCGAAGCGTTCGTAACGCGCATCCATCTCCTTGGTCATCTCGAAGAGCGCGCCGGCCGCGAGGCGCGCATCGGTGATGACCTCCTTGATGAGATGCGGGATCCCGTTGTAGACCGTCAGCTCGACCCGTTTTGGGTCGATCATCAAGAGCTGGACCTGATCGGGCGTCGCGCTGACCAGAAGCGAGGCGATGATCCCGTTGAGGCAGACGCTCTTCCCGCTCCCGGTCGCCCCGGCGACGAGCAGGTGCGGCATCTTACCGAGATCGCCGAATACCGGCCGTCCGGTGATGTCCTTCCCCAAAGCCATCCAGAGCGGCGGGACCGTTCCCCGTTGCGGCAACGCCTCGAGGATCTCGCGGATCGCGACGACCGAGACCTGGGCGTTGGGGACCTCGATCCCGACCGCGGATTTCCCGGGGATCGGCGCTTCGATACGGACGGACGTCGCCGCGAGCGCCAATGCGAGATCGTCGGCGAGCGCCGAGATGCGCGAGATCTTGACCCCGCGTTCGGGTCTGAGCTCGTAGCGGGTGACCGCCGGCCCCCGCTCGATATGCTGGACCCGCGCTCCAACTCCGAAAGACGCAAGCGTATCTTCCAGGAGCGCCGCGCGGCTGGAATCGTCGACCTTCGCGATTTGCGGCGGATCGAACAGCGAGAGGTCGGGGAGCCGGTAGGCGGCCGGTGCAGCGGATCCCCCTACCGTCGAGGCCGGCTGGTACTCGCCGACGACGGCCGGCGCGCGCGCTTCGTCTTCCTCCAGCTCGTCGGCCTCTTCGTCTTCTTCGTCGTCGAACTCGTCGTCTTCGTCCTCGTCGTCGAATTCGTCGTCTTCGA